>ENA-OPSK01001094-OPSK01001094.1-human-gut-metagenome-genome-assembly--contig:-NODE-1094-length-21971-cov-2.397062_pt1 | contig 21971 bp, 24 predicted proteins | sample MGYA00241807_ERZ501905 | MGnify/ENA primary metagenome ERZ501905 (study PRJEB25962, sample SAMEA2042111) | human gut metagenome | biome: human gut; feature: human-associated habitat; material: faeces...
GGGAATCCGGCAAAACTTTCAGAATGCAACGAGCGATGGTTCTGAAATTCTTGGCTGACATGGCAGCCATTTCAGGATTCAAGGTGTGACTTTGGAGATGTTGAAGAACGAACCCGATCTCATATGTGGGTTCAAATGCAGATACTTCTTGCATGGCAAGACTCCTTGAGAAATTTATCGGAGCCTCGTACCACTTTCCACGGTGGTGAGCGAGGCGCTGCGGGGTGGAAATACCGCTCTCAAGGACACGGCCAGCACGAAGCTGCCCGCAGGCCTCACTCGTCAAGAAGTGATAGCTACGCACAAAAAATCCGCTCAAACGAGTAGACGTAAGGCGGTTGTGTGCGCCTTGAGAATCGTTCGGGTTTCCACGCCCGATCATTACCTTTTTCGTAATGACGGGGACATTGTAAGCGGATTTGTTCTGCGATGTCAACATTTTTAGCACCCGTGCAGCACACGCTTAATTTTTTGCTCGATTTCATTTGAGTTGTATTCGAGCCGCCCGGGGCCACGCCCAGAAAGGTAATCTTTCATTGCACAAAATAATCGGATGAAGTGCTTCGGCGCTGTGCTCAGCATTTGCTGACAGACGTCACCGGCGACAAGCATGCCGTCACGAATCTTGATGCTTTCTTCGCCAGTAGCAACAAAGCGAATTTCAGGATCGTCCAATGCCCCAGCCTTAATGCCTCTTTGATAGAACGTGTGAAAAGCGCCCTGCGCTTCAAGGAACTTTTTGTAGCTGTCTTCGATCCAATCCTCATTGAGTGTCTTTGTGATGTTGTACAAATAGACGCTGCACCAGCTACAAAAGTTCATCGTGTCACGCATACAAGCTACATCGTCATAGGTACACATACCTCGGACGAGTTTGATCTCTGCAATCATTTCGGCGTGCAGGAAAAGATTCTTGATTGCGTTGATCTGTTCCTCTGGCAGCCAGATAGTGCTGTAAGTGAATTTCTTCTTATGCTGCAGCTTCTTGCCTTTGGCGTTTTTTCTGTGCTTGCTTTTTGGCATCACATTCTCCCGAACCCAAATTCAACGATTAGCACACCAGCAACAAGCAGGATCAGCGTTACAGAAAGCACCACCCGGATCATGCTGCTCTCCGGTTAGGAAGATTGGCTACCCACTGCTTAATCTCTTCATATCGCCACAGATTGACACGAACACCGGCATCAATCGGGCGGGGGAATGAGGGATCGAAGTGCTGACTCTTTTTGTTCAGCTTTCGGTAGATCGAAGTTTGGCCAAGTCTGGTCAGTGCGCTGACGTCTTCAATGTCGATCAGCAACTGGAGCTTGTCATCTATTTGCATTACGGCTTGCATGGTTGCCTCCTTGTGTATTGGGGCTTTCGTTTTATTCAGCGTCCGATGCTCTCAGTCAGACGGGATCAAGGAGCACGAAAGCCCCAAAGTCGTTACTTCTGAACCTTTGGTTCAAGCGTTTCCCAATCGAGGGGAGGTTGGTCTAAAGGATTGACAGGACGGACTTCGCCGGTGTCGGCGTCAACCGTTGTCTCTGTTTCAGCAGGCGGAACTTCGACTCCAAACTTTTCGCCGACTTCAGGTTTTTCGGCGAACACACCGTCCCAGACGTCTTGCGGTGTCACAGACTCACCACGGTCAATGCGGTCTTCGATATCGAGCGCGTAGTTGGCCTCGGTCGACACGGGCAAATACTTGAACATACGGCGCACGACAGTCTTTTTTGCCATTTCGTCAAAGTGAGTGGTCCACGGCGATTGAGCCGTTGATTGGAATTTCTCAGCAGACTTCCAACCTTGCGAGCTATTTCTAATAGCTTCAATTTCTGCACGAGACATGACCTCGAACTGGACACCACCGCCACGGAGTTGGGCAACTGCATATACGAAAACAACAGGACCGGGGTTGGCTGACGAAGATGGTACATGACGAATATCGGGGTGCAGGCCAAGCTGATACGAGAACTCATCGTTTTTATGAACCACGTAAGCATTGATCGACAGAATTTCACCGCTTCGTCGTGCAAGAGAAATCATCCCCCGATAGCCGAGAATGAACTGGCATTCTTGTTGCTTTGTCTTGTAGTTCATGAACGGAACTAAATAGCCAAGACCAAGAGCGCTGCCGGGTTCGATCCCAAGTTGGGCCGCTTGAATGACTGCGGCCATGAACGATGCCGGAGTTGCGGTTTGCAATTTTGGAGACTTACGAAACTCGGTCATGACGATTCGAGTTAAGCGTTCCGGCGTAAGATTCTTCGGCAATGCCATTTTGATTTGATTTTGAAAGCCGGGCCCGTTGATTACATCCAGCACAGTCCTGGGTTTTTCGGATTTCGTTGCAACGGCGCCGGTAGACTTCTTGCCAGTCAGTTGGCTTTTGAGAGCTTGTGTCGTAGACATAATTCAATCCTTATAAATTAGTAATAGGTTTTGAAAATACGGTTGGTGGACTCGACTGCATACTGATCCCAGAGCGCTGGGTGCTCGATCTTGAAACGTTTGCTGTCGAAGCGTTTGGAGGTAACGGATTTGAACGTGCAGGCCTTGTTGCCGCCGATAGTCAGTCCGAGCATTTCGCCAATCGTATTTGTGATACGAAGGGCAAGCGCTCCCTTTTCCTTGTCAAGCTGTTTGATTTGTTCGGAAATCTTGACGTACTCGCCAATGTCTGCGGCGGTTTCATTGTCGGCTTCAGCCATTTCTCCATCGTCAACCTTGAACAGGCGCTTGACGTCTTCAATGTTGATAGGTTCAGGAGGCGTGTCAGCAAGAACGAACTTTGACCAGAACTCCCAGCATTTTTCGCGCAATGTCGCAATACATTCTTCATCACGCTCAATGCGATAAACTCGGAAATCACTACCACCTATGAGAACAGCGACATAGCAGATAGAGGCACCGGTAACGCCTAAGTACCATTGAACTTGCGTTTCATAATGGATCGGAATTTTGTGTTCGCTGACAAGTTCGCCAGTGGCTATTTCAAATTCTTGAGTATCGCCCCAGTCGGAGGCTGTAAAAGCATGCGCCGTCTTACACTCTAAAATCGCATTTGTTGTTATCCGGCGGCCGCCGTTTTCGGCGATCTTGTCGGCATTATCAATGACTCGAACATTGCCAGATATCTCAGGATTGATGATTGCACGGTCGATATTTGCAATCATCCAGCCATTCTCGCCATCACGCAGAATGTGATTGACGCGTTGGACCTTCATTCCAAGTCGCTTTTCAAACTCTTTGGCAACAAGGTTTTCAAGCACCGTTCCCCAGTAAGCATTCTCGGATTGCACACTATGCTCAGCTCGTCCGGTCTTGTCTTCCCAAACTTGTACCGGTGTGCGCCACGGATTGAGTCCTAGACAGGCTGCTACGTCACTGCCGCCGATTCCACTTCGGCGGGCCTTTAGCCATTCAACTCTTTCATTTGTCATTTCAATCTCCTTGATCCAAAAATCAGTAAGGGTCTACAACCGAGCCCAACCACAGCACGAAGTACAGAAAAGCAAAAATGCTGATCAGTCCCCAGAAATCAGGGTCTTTCAAAAACTTCGGGATCAGTCTCATTTGTCTCTCCGGAAAATAAGAAAGCCCCCGATTTCTCGGAGGCTGTGGAATAAGTTGCCCGTCTTTCCGGGCTGCCATCCAAGTGGGATAATTAAAGCTTCAGAAACAAACCCACAAGGAAAAACTATGGAACCTATTACAGTTTTAACCTTTCATGGCAAGAACGGAGCTACGTACCGGTTCAATGTGTATCCTAAAAATATTCGTTTTAACAAAGGTCCGGCTTTGTATTCATTCCTTGCTAAAACCAATGAAGGCAGGTATCGTGTTTTGTATATCGGCCAGACCATTGACATGGCTGAAAGAATGTCAGACCATCATAAATGGGCTGAGGCAACACGATTCGGATTTGAATACATTGCTATTTGTAGGGGAGTAAGTCTTCTAACTTTGGATTCTGACGAGGCGAATTTGATTCAGTACTATCACCCTCGTTGTAATGAAGTGGTTCCCCGCGGATAGGGAGCATGACTGCTTCGTACGCTTTGTACGCAGCGGCCAAGGCAAATAGCTTTCGTTCTTCATCAAGTGTGTCCGGGGTGACTATAAGTCGCCCCTCTTTGATTTCAACATCCATGGTTGTCTCCTCAGAAAAGACCCACTGAAACCAGTTATTAGAAAAACTCGAACAACTGGCTTCGATTGGCCTTCTCCCAACTAGCCCGAATATGTCGGTGCGTCAGCGCAGTCGCCCCTAGTCGGTCGGGTGCTTCAGGTCGTGCACCTATTCTCGTAGTCCCCCAAGTGCCATCTTGAGATCATTCCAGTCCGAGGACTTTCACCTCTTGCCTCTGCCGTCATCGCAGGAGGTTGATTGGGTGGCTGGGCAACTCGCAGGTTTTTGGAGCTATCCGGGTTAAGCGCCCGGCCGGAAGTAAGAAGTAGCTAAACTTCTCATTGGCGTAACTATAACTTCATTTAATAAGAAAGTAAAGCTACATGCATATGTAAAAGAAACTACATGGGCAAAGTTTGATTAAACTCAAAAGACAAAGAAAAACCGCCCGGAGGCGGAAAAGAAAACCCGCCGGAGCGGGTTTGTGAAAGAAGCTTTTACAAAAAAGATAAATCTTTTAGATTTAAATTGATAAAATAAAAGTCGAGGAGAGTTGCTCTGTTCGGGTGGCCGATTATCCACCTCCTACGAAGCGTAGGTGAAACTCCTGTGCTTGCCAAATGGGTACGAAGTGCCGGCGCCGATTCGAGTCCAGTGGGCTGGTCGGCGCTTTTGTTTTATTTATAAAATCACTTGAAGCAGTCCTACGTTAAAGAAGTTTCCATCGCGGGAAACTAATTTCTCTTTAACTAGTTCACAGGTTCTGTCTGATGAGCTTCCTCCTACACATATTTTTAGAGAGGCTTTTGCAGTCATATCCGCAAGTTGCAATCCTTCGTTATTGGACTTTTTGGGAGCAACTTCATATTCTAGATTAATGTTTTGTTTAAATTTCCCAGAAATTTCTTTACAGAAATCATAGAAAATTGATTTAATAGTTGTACTTTCCTTGTTGCCGAACTCTTCAAAAATAACACAAGTTTGTTTATCGTGCTCTTCTTGATCAAGTAAGAACTCGAAGATACCATACAAACCAGTACGAAGAGTTTGCTTATATAGCTCTTCTTGTTTGTTTTTTAATGTTTTTGTATTAGAGGTGTCCACTTTTACATTGCGTTTATCTACAACCGCTGTCACCAGTTTGAATTGTGTTTTCTTTAAGATTTTTTCAAAGTTTTCAATGAATTTTGTAAATTGTTCATCGCTCATTTGGGCTAATAACTGCCGACTTCTATTATCGCTAAATTTATAGTGAGACATCTTTCTATATTTCTGGGCAATTTCTACTTCATGAAAAATAAAAAGATCAGAGTTGAAAAAAGAGATTTTTAATTCTTTGAGATCTTTAACGAATTCAAGATAGTCTTTCTTTTTAAAAATGCAGAAGTTTATAGCAAAATATGGGTATTTTTCATCAATAGACTTTAATCCAACGTCACCAGTTTCATCAGAGAAAATTATGAAGTTACTAAAATTGGAGGTCTTAACAAAGTGGAGGGATGCTTGGTTTTCCTGAACAGAGTCAACAGATCCCTCAGTTAAGTCCTTGCTCAACTGCGTAGCTTCCAATACAGTGTTCTCATTTTCAAACATCTGATTTTTCTCCTGCTGTTTTTTCTTTCATTGCTTTTATACGATCCATTTCCTCCTGAATTCTTTTACATACATGGAAAAAATTAAACCTTTGCTCGAACCCGCAGTTTTCGCATCTCATTATCACGCACAAGTCGCTCAACTTTGGTTCATTCTTTGAGAATTTGATAATCTCACCATCCTTTATTCGATCAAGTGTTGAGTATGCTTGTATTGATGGCTGTTCTGAGTCTTTCGTGACAATCAGCCACTTAGTGTTGTTACACCACGGACAGTGAGATTGATTGCCTTTTTGCAGTATTTTGAGCCATTTAGCCAATGTCTCCCATGTAATCCCAAACATTAGACTGTTGATTCCATCGTCTTGCATGATATCTCCTATACAAATCCGTCGGCTCTAATTAAAACGGCCCGCTGCCTGATCGGTCAACAACTCGACCAATCAAAATGAATTGATCCATCTCGTCAGGAGCGATTTCTTCGTCCTGCTCGTTTGGATTTTCAGAATGAACGATTAGCCCGCCATTCAGTTTTGTGAAAAGGCGTTTAATTCTTTGACTGCCACCAAAGCAAAACGCATAAATTTTTCCTGAAATAATTTCCTTGGACGAGCAATCGCATAAGACGCTATCGCCGTCAAATAGAATAGGGATCATGCTGTCGCCACTGACTTTCAAACGTTTGCAGTGTGCAGGATTCAAACCGTGATCTCTAAACCATTGCAGGCGATAAATAGCCGGTTTGCTTTCGGATACTTCTTCAAAAGATGGGTTGCAGCGGTCACCGCAGCCAAACTCTACTCTGTATTCTGGGATTTCAATAAAACCTTCTGGCACCGTATCTTCATCATGCAACGTCGTCACACTTCCGGATTTCATATCGCCTTTGCCGGTAGTGAGCCATTGGACGCTGACGCCTAAAAAGACGGCGGCCTTCATGGCGTTACCTGAGGTAAGTTCCTTTGTTCTTCCGTTAAACCAATTCGTAACGGACGGATGAGATACGCCGCAGTAACGTGCGAGTTCAATTTTTGACTTTCCTGACTGCGCCAGAGCCTCGGCCAGTCTGTCTTTTAATTCACTAGGCATAAAGAGTCCTCCGTAGTTAAGCCTACATGAAAAACAAAATGGCGAAAGCTGTTGATAATTTTAATTACGTAGCTATAATTACGTCAAATAGAAAGAATAACTACATTCTGAAGAATGTATGGCTACATTTAAAAGGGCTCGCCGTCTCGATATAGAGCGTTCTGTTCAGGTCATTGAGGCGTTGGGCGGCACATTGAAATTATCCAAAGAGTTTGGAATTCGTCATCCCTCGGTTTCCAATTGGAAAAAGTACGGGATTCCTGAAAGCCGCTTGCAATTCATTCAAACGAAGTACAAACGAATTCCTGCTGTCAAAGAAACTCTCGATTTTCACCCTTGGAAGGATCGTTGATAGGGGGGTGTCATGGCAGAAAGACGTATGTTTGCCAAAACAATCATTGACAGTGACGCCTTCTTGGATATGCCTTTATCAACACAGGTGCTTTATTTTCACTTGTCTATGCGCGCTGATGACGATGGATTTGTCAACAATCCCAAAAAGATTCAAAGAATGATCGGTTGCACAGACGATGATCTGCGAATCTTAATTGTCAAGCGGTTTGTTCTGACTTTTGATAGCGGCGTTATCGTTATTAAACATTGGCGTCTGCACAATACTTTGCGTAAGGATCGGTATAAGCCGACCATTTATCAAGAAGAGTTCAAAAAGCTCTTCTTAAAAAAGGATGGCGGGTATACCGAAGTGTTTCCAGATGGTTGCCATGTGGTTGCCAGACGGTTGCCAGATGATTGTCATGAGGTTGACACGAGTAAAGCCGCAAAAAATGATGAATCTAAAGAAATCAATGAGTTAGACGTTTGTTGCCAATTTGGCAACCAAGTGGCAACCCAGGATAGGTTAGGTAAAGATAGGTTAATAAATAACACTAACAAACAAAATACTGAAGTATCCGAAGCTATGGAAGCTTCGGAAGACGACAGTGTTTGTTGTGTTTCTTCTTGTGAAGATAATTTTTCTGAGGATGAGGTGATCAATGCGCCCGTCAAGGTGCAGATCGAACACGCTCAACTTCAAAACCTCGACAAGATCGAAGACGAAAAAAAGCCCTTAACCCTTGCCGAACTCATCACGGCCTGCAAGACATTCGGAATCAGGCTCAGCCATACGCCAAAAACTGAGGCCATAGCCAACCGAAAAACAATAACGCTTATTGTGCTGCGAGAGTGTGTCAAGGCTTGGAAGGGAACGAACGCTGGTACCGGATACTTCGTTGGAATTCTGGACAACGCCTCCAAGGACCTGCAATCGATCTTGCCCCATGAAAAACGCGAAAAGCCCGAGCTTTCGGCTGAAACCATCACCGACAAGCAGGCAGGGTACTTCGCTTCAAGGCTTGTGAAGGATGCGAGTTTTCAATCAACTTTCGGTGTTGGCCATCAGTCTTTTGACACCTTCATCGATCAAGTTACGCAACGCCTCCATGATCCAGAGTACTTCCACGAGTACTTGCCGTGGATGTAGAAGCTCGGGTTTATTTCGACAAGAAAGGAGGCGTGTTAAGAATGTCTAAGCTTCTTAATCTCGTTCATTTTCCCAATGAGCTCGTTTGTTTCAGCTTCAAGGCCAAAGAACTCTTCGGTAAGTCGGTTGATAAAGCCGGAGACGGCGTAGGCGTTATCTATGAGTTCCTCCTCTGGAATATCCAGATCAAAGTAATCACCGTGCATGGCTTCATTTCCGGTCAAGCGGCAGGCCTCCGCCAGCTTTTTCATTCGCGGGCTGAGTCCAAGACTTTCGATTTTTTTAGCCAGGGGTCCATCAACACCTCCTGCTTGAGTGGCCAGCTTCTCAAGACAAACTCGAAGGAGGGCGCAGGCTGCTCTTGGCGAAAGGTTTGTGATGCTTTGTGCTTCACGGAAGATATTGGCAATTGTTTCTGGCATGTATTCGGAAGGCTGAATACTGGTGCCATATGGGTAAACCATTTGACGGTCTTCCCACAGAGTGATTTTTCCGCAATGTGTGCATACCTTAACAAGGTATTTATAAGGCTGGAAAAACTCAAAGAAATCAGTCGGGGCGGCGTTGTAATACTCATCATGCAACCCTCTCGAAATCCTAAGGGTTTTACTGCCTTTGTAAGTCTTTGGAATAGATTGGTCGCGAAATTGACTGTGGTACCCGCAATGCGGACAAGTGAATGCGAGTAAAGAAAATTCAGGAGCAACGACAGATGACATATCAACAGCACCTTAAGAAAAACGTTCAATCATGTTCAATGGTGTTCGATTCCATTGATCGAGCCAAGAATATTTTGGCACAACTAGAACAAATGACGGTTGAAACTTCTCAAGGGAATTATCCCGATATGGTAGCCATAGTCGAGAAGACTCATGCCCTGAGACACAACCTTGACATGATTTTGGTTGGCCTTATCGAGGCAAGAGTCGGTACGGAGGCAGCATGACTTGGGTTCATATTTCAATTCTCTCGCTTCTGCTCGCTATGTGGGCTGTCTTTTGGATGGTCCGGAATATGGGAACGGATCTTAAAGACAGGATTGACCATATAGAGGGCCAAATTTGGATTTTAAGAAAGTTGCTGTCTGAGCTTGATGGTAGAACAAAAAAGACAAAACAAGGTTCGTTAACTACGGGATCGCCGGTTGAAGAGGTCTCCGGATCTAAAGGGTAAACCGTCATTTCACTTTCTGTAGGTATCACATGTTTAATTTTTACTGTATTAGCCCATTTGGATTTCGAAGTCGGAACATCAGGAACTTCTGGAGGCTTTTTGTTGTACGTAACGGCAATCTGTCCTCCAATCATTCCGTTCGTAATGACGAGACGCTTAAAGTAGAAAGAACGGATATTGGGAGTAAATCGAATTGTGACCATACAAACCATTTTCCCGTTATCCATTCTTGTTGGGTACGAACTAATGGAAACCTCAGGAAGTTTTTTCATCAAGTTATCAACTATTCCGTAAATCAAAAGAATTGTGCCCAGTGTAGTTGCGCAAGCAGTTATTGCTTCGTAATTCATCTATTTCCCCTCGTTGTGTGGATTTGTTTGTGTAGCAACTTCAATGATACCAACGGGGGAATCCCGCATTTGAGGAGAATTTAGTGCAACAAAAACGACTAACACTCAGAGAAAAGAAATTTGTGACTGAAATGGCTACCCACGGCGATGCGACAAAGGCCGCCATGAAGCTTTGGCCGGGGCTGTCAGAAACCGCTGCCAGAGTAACGGCAAACGAGCTCATGCGCCGTCCTGAAATTTACAAAGCAATCGAATGGCTACGAGATCATCAAAAGGAGGAAGAAGACTATGTTGAAAAGCTTTGAGACTGAGCGTGCGTACTAGGATAGCGTCACGAAGGGGCAAAAGCGGTTCACTGTGAAGTTTTCTGCGCTTGTTAATGCAAAGGCTCATGACATCGCTGAAAAAGCGCGCAAAGACTTTATTTCGGAGTTCAGAAAGGCTCACGATCCAAGGCTTCTTGCTCGACGAATGATTGTAAGAACCACTATCCGTGGCTACGACAAACTGATCAACCTCGGCGGTGACATGAGTCAAAAAATGCACTTCATTCGCAAAGAGCTCGAGAAAATCACAATGCCCATCGAGGGAAGTATCTACACATACGAGTAATTAAAGCCGAATGAAACGCCACATTGGCAGTTCGATGTAACGTTCTACGATGTAGACCCAACAGACCCGTTTACGGGAACGGGAGCGTGGGAGGCGTACCGATGAACGAGAAAGTTTTAGCGTTGGGAAGGCTGCCGGTTGGTGTCATGAACAAGACTGAGTCGGCGTTCGCGAAAGAGCTTGATCTGCAGCTCAAGGCTGGCTTGATCTCGGCATGGGAGTTTGAGGTGGAAACTTTCAAATTGGCCGACAACTGTCGCTACACGCCTGACTTCAGAGTCCTTGAGAAGGATCGAACTATCACCTTTTACGAAGTGAAGGGATTCTGGACTGACGACGCAAGGGTAAAGATCAAGGTGGCAGCCAAGCAAAACCCGATGTACAGGTTTATTGCCGTGAAGAAGCGAGCAAAAAAAGATGGCGGTGGCTGGGAGCGTGAGGAGTTTTAGCCAATGGAGTTTTTGGGCGATCCGCAGGAAGAAAAGCTGTGTACCATGCAGGAGTTTCTGCGACTTTGGGCATGGTCGCAGAAAGAGCGAAAGCGCATAGGTGTGAATCCGCTCTACTAACTCATGGCCTCAGTCAGAAACCATGAAGCAGAACTCAAGAGAATTGAGAAAAAAGTCGCAGACAAGAGCAATCCGAAAGCTGCTCGGCGAGGCCTAACGCTAGGTAAATCTATACCGATGACTCGTATTGAAAAGCAACTCATTGCTCGAAAGGTTGATGCAATCATATGTGACCTTGAACTTTGGCGTGGGCACTATCGGGACAAAGAGGTTCTGGCAAGTTATTACCTCGACCAAAGCGCTAACTGGCGAGGATGCAATGAGATGGGCAGGGCTTTCTGTAGGCAGTTCAAAGTGCGTAAGAAAGAGGCAAACGAAATGCTTCGGAAAGCGCTGATATATTTTTCAATCCTTTACGGAGAATAAAAATGAAACGAGATTGGGATTAAATTCGAGTCATTCTTGCCCATGTTGAATCAGAAACCCTTCCGGAGTTTTTAAAAGATATCGAAAACCAAAAAACGTGGATTGAGGGGCAGTTTTTTTCTGATTACATGAAAAATGTAGATGAAAAGAAAAAAGCAGAGAGAATCATCAACGAACATTTAAAGCTCTTTTGGACGGTGGGTACATCGAAGGCGTTTACATTACAAAAGGGTCGGGATACTTCTATCAACTATCTCTCGCAGATCCTTGTTTGACAAATCAAGGTCAGGATCTTCTCCAAGCTGATTCGATCAGAAGGTTTGTGGCCAAAAGTTAAGAGTTGCGCAAAATCTCTCGGGGTAGAAATTTCAATGCAGTCATTGAAGGTTTTGATTCCGTATGCTTTGAAAAAATGACCGAGTAGGAATCGCTGCTACAGCGAGAAGAATATTTTCAAAAACCATTGACAATCGTTTTAATGTCCTTAACATTGGTATCAACAATTTGTATGGTCCGTTGAAAAACACGTTGATGATGCGCACCGGTGATGCGCCTTTGTCGTGCCCGGAAGAAACGTAAAGAAAGCCCGAAGCCAGAAGCGACGGGCTTTTTGATTATTTGGACCTGCGAAGTTTCCCTACCGTATCGTGGTCCATGACAACAGTGCCATCGCCAAATCTTCTCCGTTGGCTTGTCGTGTCCGGTGGTGGAGATTTGGGTTTTGGCTGTGATTTGTTTGACTCTGCCATAAGCCTCCTTCTAAGTTAAATTTGAAATAAAGAATAAAAACGTCGAGAACACCCCAGTGCAAACAGAAAAAATTAATGCTTTGTTCATTTTGCGCATCGAGGTTCCTCTCTTGTGAATTAAGTTATAGGCTTTATCGATTGACTCTTTAGTGTTCCTGATTTTCTTTTTAAGGATTGCGTAGTGATTACCTTGGTCGTAACCATCGGCTGTTAGGTAGTCAAACACCTCTACGTGATTGTCAATCGGGTCGTAAATGTTTGTCCCTGTCATTGCTCGAATACCAATGAGCAGAGCAACGAGCGCTGCAATCATTGAAATGACCAATACGATGCCTGGGCAAGGATGAACCAGGAACGATTCAAGGCTACCGAAAGCCTTACTGATGAATGCAAACTCGGCAGCAAGGATAGTTACTGACAACCAAAGATAGTTACGAATTACCGTTTGTTGTATCGATAATCGGTCAATACTAACTTGTTTGTAACTCTCAAGTGCTTGTTTACAGAGCGCTTCAGCTATTTCAATTTCTTTGCTCCAGTCTTTTTCTAAGGGAGCCTGAGATGGACTTTTCAATTCTTCTGTGGGCATTGCTACTCCTATTTCCTCTGATTGATGATTGAAATTTTAACAATCGTACATTTTTAAATTCTGGAGTAACTCAGTCGGTAGAGAGGATGGCTTTTTGCACATCATGCCGCAGGTTCGAGTCCTGCCTCCAGAGCCAAATTCTGCAGCTAACCTTTTTCTCTCCCGAAGAAGGTGTTGAACGGGCGGTGTCAGTAAAGCATCGCCCGTTATTTTTTTAGTGCGCCCGGCAGGGCGCACTGCTGGAGGTGCAAGTCCTCTGATCCGCCCGACGTGGGGTAAGGAGTAGCGACTCGGCAAGGGCGTCTTGGTAACAAGGGGTCTGGAGGAAGCCGATAGCAAAACACTGGCCTGATGAACAAGAAGCAGATGCTAGGCTTATTCGATGGGTAAGAGATCTGAATTACTCAAAGCCCTAATACACGTACGGAGTCGAATAAGTAGATCTGACAGGCATAAGTGTGAAAGCAGTGCGTCATACCCGGGGAGGTCCATCAAGGTGCCGCAAGGCTACCGACATTGCAAGATGAAGGGTCGCTCTGATGGAAGTCAGCCGAGGCCATAGTAGGGGTAACCTGAAGGGCCGAACATTTAAGTGCAAGTAGACGATGGAGGTCTCATGATTGAGGAAATATCCAGCACACATGGTCGGAACAGGACTCTTCTGAGAGCAGACGGAATCTGTGATCAGTCGCTGGCCCCTGCCCAAAAGGAGATTTGAGCATGACGAACCGTCAGTGGACGAAAGCCGATCCTAAGTGGTGCCGAATCGAAACGGTCGTGCATGGCGTGACCATCGGTGAAGCGATCCAAAAAGTCATAGCCAATCGCGGAAGCGCCGGTGTAGACCGAGTGACCGTGCAAGAGCTTGAAGACTATTGGAAACAACACGGAGAAACAATCCGCCAGAAAATCATTAAAGGAACCTATATTCCATTACCTGTGAGACGAGTCGACATTCCCAAACCCAATGGCGGTACAAGAATGCTCGGCATCCCGACAGTAATCGACCGAGTGGTCCAACAGGCGTTGGTGATCGTGCTCAATCCGATGTTTGATCCGCAATTCAGCGAATTTAGCTATGGATTCCGAGAAGGACGCAGTGCCCAAATGGCCGTGCAGAAAGCTCAGGAATACATCAAAGAAGGCTACAGATGGGTCGTCGAGATTGATTTGTCAAAGTTCTTTGACAGGGTCAATCACGACATCCTGATGAGTCGAGTAGCCAAAGTCGTTGAAGACAAAGCCATACTGAAATTGATCCGCCGCTATCTGAATGCGGGAATCATGGAAAATGGTTTGGTCAAACCCCGTTCAGAAGGCGTTCCCCAAGGCGGTCCCTTAAGTCCGCTCTTGTCGAACATTATGCTAACGGAACTGGATCGCGAACTGGAGAAGCGTGGGCACAAGTTTTGTCGTTATGCAGACGATTGCAACATTTATGTGAAATCGGAAGAAGCGGCTAAACGGGTACTTGAAAGTGTGACGAAATACTTAGAAGGAGGGCTCAAGTTACGGGTTAACCGTGATAAGAGCGGTACCTTTCGTCCATACGAGTCAGTCTTTCTTGGGTATACATTCCACCGACACACCACTTCACGTCCTATCGTGGCGCCGAAGTCAGTCAAACGGTTAAAAGAGAAGCTGAAGGTCATTTACAGGAAAAGTCGAGGGACCTCATTGAGCTATGCCATTGAAAGACTCACACAGTTACTGAGGGGGTGGCGAAATTACTTCAAGTTAGACACTCGCAAAGAGTTCTTCGAAACCTTGGATGTCAATATTCGAACTCACCTCAGATGCTTGATATGGCGGGCCTTGAAACGACCGAAAACAAGGGCAAGGGAAATGCACAAACGCGGTCTGGACGAAAACACAGCGTGGAAATCGGCATACAATGGTCGAGGAGCGTGGTGGAATGCTTGTTCACAGCATATGCGGATATGCATTCCGAACGCCTTGTTCGTAAGGTTAGGATTATATTCTCTGAAACTTCAGGGGATTGCTTAAATGAAACGCCGTATGCGGAACCGCACGTACGGTGTTGTGGGAGGTAGCGGGCGATATCCCGTTACCTACCCGATTCTAAAAATTTCTTTGCTCCAGTCATTAAATTGATTAATAGCGGTACTCCACTTGGGCTTTACCGCTTAGGCCTTCGCGTTGACCGACATAGCCTCTTATTTTCAAATCAACAACCCAGGGCGAATCCTCCGATTTGTATCTAAGGCCTAACGATCCGATACCCATGGAACCACGCATCGAGGCAGCATCGGCAATTTTTTCTCCGTTCGCTTCAACGTGCACATCCGGCGTAAAGTCATATTGGTAGGCCAAACCTGTATATGCCCAGAAAGAATTCTGAAGCGGGAAATAGAGACGTCCGCCTACACGGATGCGAGAGCTTTCGACAGAGTCAAAATCAAATTGATTATTGACGCCGTCGGCAAAAATATCCGTGCTGTCGCTTGGCAGATAGGTATAGAAGTATTTCATAAAGAGGTCGGCTTTCATACATTCTCCGACATCAATAATGCGACCGGCGCCAATATGAACCCCGAAATAGTTGCCGGAGAGATCGTAGCCGTGAGCTACGCCGTTACCATCAACCAATCCTCGGCTGATTTCTGTTTCGGTTTTACCGGCTCGCAACGACCCTTCCGCATACCATCCGGCCGTGTTTTTGATTCGCGCGGAGATTCCCGCGCCGTAATATTTCACTTCACCGCTAAAACGCCTATCAATATTGAGGTAGGACATTTCTTCTGTGTAGTCACCGTTACCGGTTTCTACAAAAAGGTTTAAAAGCAGGGGATTGCCGTTTAGCATGAGTGAATTAGCCCAACCTGCGGCAGCCGTAAAGCCGTGAACATCAATATGTCCGTGTGTGCTGTAATTACTTTGAACGCCGTCAATGGATGCGAAAGTTCTCAACCCCCAGTGATAATCACGGGCGGTTGCATCCAGATTATCCAGAATCAATTCTGCTCCATGGTTAACAAAGAATAGGCTCATGTTTCGATTATTGGAGACAAGCTTTAATTGTTGACTGGGCGCTGTCCCCTGAAGTTTGAAATCGACAGAGTTTTCCTCTCGGTTATTCTCAATAATGCCGATTGAGTCTTGAGTAATTGTTGAGGGTATGGCCACTTCTTGCCCATTGTCGTAAAACGGATTGAATTGAATTTGAATTGCGTCCCCACCTTTAATAAGAGACATTTGTTCTCCGAAATGATTTTCTAATCGATCATCAAAACGGATATTGTCTACATCAATTTTTAAGGAAGCAGAAGAGATATCAGTCTCTCTCAGTACATTTAAAATAGTTTCTCCATCCTTCCATTTGAAATCGGTAAATGCAATGGAGTCAAATCGGGCTAGCCTACCGATATTACCCTTCCATTTACGGACAACCAAAGTATTGTTGTTTGCCTTTCCAAAAGTATTGTGACCTAAAAAGATTGCCTTAGTTAGTTCATTTTCATGAAAATCGTCTGTTAAGGATTCAAGAATAACCGTGTTATCAACGACGGATACATCCGTGAATATGTCCGATCCGCCTGCTGAAATTGTAAGGGGACCTTCACTATCGTCGGCAATTTTTACATCAATGAGATGTATGGTATTGCCGCTCACAGTAGCGGATGACAACCATGAGTCTCCACCCAGAATGTAAGCTTCGTTATCAGGATGGAGCGTTGTTTTTGAGATTAATATAGTGCCGTTGTGAATACTTCCGGTTGAATTGAAAGAAGTCGCTATTTTCTTGAAATAAATTTCAGATTTGTCAATGAAAACAGCATTACCATCTGCGTTAAATACTCGGTCTTCTTCAAAATCACTGAGATCCAGGTATCCGCCTAAAATTCTGCTCGCATAGAATTGACTGTCAACAATCTCGACGCGATTATCTGAAACATTGCCACTGGCCGCTTGCCCACCTACGATATTTTGAAAAACTGAAATGTTTTCATTCTCTGTCGAAGAACTTTCCCCAAACGAGTTAATTTTGACCCCATTGTGGTGGACATCGGCGGTATGCAATTTGGCTCCGTACAAGCTAGGAGCGATCAATGATTCTTTAACTACTTCACCTTTAAATGATAGTAATGAGTTACTGGTTCCTTCTACCACGACACGATTATAGGAAGCCACCTGATTTGTGTCAGACTGGTCATTTGAATAAGCGCCGATGATTTCCGTATAGGAGTGAAATACACCGCCTGTAACGACGACTTTGTTGCCATACATATTGGCGCTATCAGACTTCGCAGCGGCAATTTTTCCGGCACCCTCATTATCACTGTTTGATAATGCTTGAGGATAAAACTCACCGCCTTCCATATTCAGTGTGTTGTTATAGACATCAGAGTCGGCTGAAAAGGCGGCAAAAATATAGACATCGGTCGGATCTATTGATGTACCGATATCGCCATTCACCCATGTCAAAGTATTGTTGCCAACTTCAGCATTTTTATCTTTGGTATAGGCAAAGTACAAGTGAAGGGCGTGATCTATTGGGTCAGTAAGATTAACTTCATATTGGTAACCCGAAAGATCTTCACTGAGCTGAAGCTCAGCGTGGGTGCGCAGATCGACAATGTATTCTTTTTCTGATTCTTCAATATTAATGAATGTCGTCTCGGCCGATACACATTGAAAACTAAGAGCTCCCCAGATACCGAGAAGAGCTTTAAATAAGAGTGTGTTTTTCAAATCAATTTTCCTTCAAGGGATGATATTTATTAAAGTGGACACTTAAACGAGTTAATCACTAATAAAAATAGCTAAAAGGATATAACCGGTTGAAAATGTCAAGCCATTGGGTAATAGCTTTTTTAGATATGGTGAAAGACAGAGCGGACGTGTTTTCAGAATATATCAAGCCGAATGTAGCACCTTTACGTTAAAAGCGAAAGTTTTTTCGTAAAAAGCGAGTACTATTTCCAAATTCAATGATTAACAATAACAAAGACTATGATTTTCCTCATCATCACTTTGGCGATGGTTATCACGCTCTTTTTGTTGCGTCGTCGCCAACCTATTGGTATCGCTATTTTGGTTGGCGGTATTTTCATCTGGTTGTGTACCGATCCGACTTTCAAAGAACTCAAAGACGCTGTTGTTCAAATGGCGACAACTCCGAGAAGTTACGACTTGGTGGGAGCTCTTTATTTAGTGATCTGTTTGGAGATTGAATTAAGAAAGAGCGGTTGCTTAGCCGGCATGGTTGAGGCTCTTTCAAGGATGTTTTCCAGTCGCAGGTTTACGTTAGCTGTGATGCCGGCCTTTTTGGGGCTGTTGCCCTCCATTGGTGGGGCAAGATTCTCTGCCCCGATTGTGGAAGAAGCTTCAAAAGGTTTTGAAGCCAAACCGGAAGACAAAGCAGCCATCAATTTCTGGTTCCGTCATATTTTTGAATTTTCCAGCCCCTTGGTGCCGGGCATGATTTTGGCTTGCGGCATCGCCGGCGTCAAAATTGGTGATCTGATTGTGCACTTGGGTTGGCTTACCATCGTGGCTTTTATTCTCGGCTGGTTTGTCATGGTTCGGGGATTAAAGCAGACTGTAGCCACTCGCACGGAAGTTTCCAATGAAGAAGCCAAGCGTCACAACATGGACTTTGTTCTGTCTCTGGCACCTGTGATTGCCAACGTGGTTTTGATGGTGGCCTTTGGTCTTCAGGCTTCTGTTTCCATGATTATCGTTGTCGTGGCCATGATTCCGCTTTTAATGTTCTTTAATCGCCATGTCAGTGTCAGGGAAGTTTTCATCGGCGCTTTGGACTACAAGATGTTTGCTAACGTCATTTGTATTTTGTTGTTCATTGCCCTTTTGGAAAGCACGGGTGTTTTGGCGCTTTTGGTTGCCGCTTTTGAATCGTCTCCGTTGCCGATTCCTGTGATCATTGGTTTCTTGAGTTTCATTATTGGGTTGCTCACGGGTATTTCTCAGGGGCACGTTGCGATTATGATGCCGATCGTTGCCGGCATTTCCATGGGAGATTTGGATTTGGTAGGCGTGGCCATGGTCTTTGGTGTGGCTGGCCAAATGGTAACACCAACACACTTGTGTCTGACCATTACGGTGGACTACTTTAAGAGTGATTTCTTTAAGACCTTAAAGCCTGTTTTGTGTGCTCAAATTCCGCTTGCCATCATCTTTATCGCGGTGTCTTACTTTACTTGGGGAACCGGTTGGTTCTAGCTTAAGCATAAATTTTTCAGTTAAAAAAAGAGCACGCTTTACGGTTTTCGTAGCGTGCTCTTTTAGCTACCGGTGTGCCTTAATCAATTTTATGAGCATTGTGAAGGTTAAGTTCGGCCATGATGGTGGCGGAGATTTCTTCAATGGAACGGCTCGTGGAACTGAGCCACTTGATTCCTTCTCGGCGCATCATGTTTTCCGCTGCTTCAATTTCCTGTCGGCAGTTTTCCAAAGAGGCATAACGGCTGCCCGGACGGCGTTCGTTGCGGATTTGAGACAGACGCTCCGGTGAAATGGAAAGTCCGAAAAGCTTATCGCGCTTATCTTGGAGGACTTCAGGAAGTTCACCACGTTCGAAATCTTCGGGAATGAGCGGATAGTTGGCAGCCTTCACGCCAAACTGCATGGCTAAGAAAAGGCTTGTTGGTGTTTTACCTGAACGGCTCACACCGACCAAAATGACATCGGCTTCGTTTAAGCCTTTGTTCATTTGTCCGTCATCGTGCGCGAGTGAATAGTTAATGGCTTCGATACGGCGGTTATACCGTTCTTCATCCTTGATCACATGGCTTCGGCCCATGGAGTGCGCGGATTTCAAACCCGTTTCCTGTTCAATTTCTTTAATGAAACTGCGGAAAAATTCGATGCGGAAACCCTGGCATTTTTCGGTGAACGTTTTGTGGATGTTCACATCGACAAAGGTTGAGAAGACCAAGGGACGGACACCTGAGCGGATGTACGCGTCATTGATCTTTTGGGCTGCCAAAACAGCCTTTTCGGGAGTATCGATAAATGGAATACGAACTTGGTCGTATTGCAGATCGGTAAATTGGGTAAGCACCGAGTGCGCGAGCGTTTCAGCGGTAATGGCTGTGGCGTCCGAGACAATAAACACAGTGCGCTTCCCGCTTTTATGAGCGGTTTCGTCTTTTTCAAGAGTATTGAACATAAAGGGCCTGAGATTAAAAAATTACCCGAAATGAATCGGTTGTCGCTACAATTCAGATATTCTAACAATCCAATCCTTTTTGGGGGAAGAAAATGCCGCAAGGTCGTTATGTATTTCCGTTTAGCCAACTGCGTATGACCGACGTCGATCGCGTTGGTGGTAAAAACGCCTCTTTAGGTGAATTACTGAGCCAACTGACGAGCGCCGGAATCCGGGTTCCTGACGGTTTCGCCACGACTGCCGAAGCGTTCCGCTTGTTCCTGACAGAAAACAACCTCGAAGAACGCATCAATGATCGACTCAAAGATCTCAATGTTGAAGATGTGAAGGCTCTTGCACAGGCCGGTGCAGAAATCCGTAAGATGATTGAAGAAGCACCCTTCCCCGCAGAGCTGGAAAAGGAAATTCGTGAATTCTACGAATGGTTAAAGGACGGCCAAGAAGAAATCAGCGTGGCCGTTCGTTCTTCTGCGACCGCCGAAGACTTGCCGGATGCATCTTTTGCCGGTCAACAGGAGACCTATCTGAACGTGGTCGGTATTGATCAGGTCTTGAGCCGTATGCGCGAAGTTTTCGCTTCACTTTATAACGACCGCGCCATCAGCTACCGTGTCCACAAGGGCTTTACGCACTCTGAAGTGGCTTTGTCGGCCGGCGTGCAACGCATGTGCCGCTCCGACAAGGGCGCCGCCGGCGTGATGTTCACGCTTGACACCGAAAGCGGTTTTGATCAAGTGGTCTTTATCACGGCCAGCTACGGTTTAGGTGAAACAGTGGTTCAAGGCGCTGTGAACCCGGATGAATTCTATGTTCATAAGCCCATGCTTGCCGCGGGCAACTTCCCGATCATTCGCCGCACGTTAGGCAGCAAACTGATCAAGATGGAATTTGATACCGATGCCAAGAGTGGCCGCAGTGTTCGCACGGTTGATGTGAGCGCTGAAGACCGCCGCCACTTCGCCATCACGGATGACGATGTCATTGAATTGGCCAAGTTCGCCACGATCATTGAAAAGCACTATGGTCGTCCGATGGATATCGAATGGGGCAAGGACGGTATCGATGGCAAGATTTACATTTTGCAGGCTCGTCCTGAAACGGTTAAGAGCCGTCAGAATACGGCTGACGTCCAACAACGCTTTACCTTAAAGAGCAAAGGTCGTGTGTTGGTGACCGGCCGCGCTATCGGTCAAAAGATCGGTATGGGTCCGGTGCGTATCGTTGAAGATGCAAGCGAAATGGAACGTGTTCAGGCCGGTGATGTTCTGGTTACAGATATGACCGATCCGAACTGGGAACCGGTGATGAAGCGCGCCAGCGCTATCGTGACGAATCGCGGCGGACGTACCTGCCATGCCGCCATCATCGCTCGTGAACTCGGTATCCCGGCTGTCGTTGGATGCGGTGATGCCACTGAACGCCTGATGGAAGGCGACAAGGTTACGGTTTCCTGCGCTGAAGGCGATACGGGCAATATCTACGAAGGCCTTCTTGAGGTCAAGACGGAACAGGTTGTGCGCGGCGCTTTGCCTGAGATCCCCGTCAAGATCATGATGAACGTCGGCAACCCGCAGCTTGCCTTTGACTTCCAGTCCATTCCGAATCAGGGTGTGGGTCTTGCTCGTCTGGAATTCATCATCAACAACAACATCGGCATCCACCCGAAGGTGGTGCTTGAATACCCGAATGTCCCGGGTGAGCTTCGCGATGCCGTTGAACGCCTTTCTGCGGGCTATCCGTCGGCCAAGGCATTTTTCGAGCGCAAGATCGCTGAAGGCGTGGCTACGATCGCTGCAGCCTTCTATCCGAAGAAGGTCATTGTTCGTCTTTCAGACTTCAAGTCCAACGAATACCGTAAGCTCATCGGCGGCGCCAACTACGAACCGGTTGAAGAAAATCCGATGCTCGGCTTCCGCGGCGCTTCCCGCTACATTGCCAACTCCTTTGCGGAATGCTTCGCAATGGAATGCCGTGCAATGAAGTTTGTGCGCGATGAGATGGGGCTTACCAACGTCGAACTGATGATTCCGTTCGTGCGTACGGTTGAAGAAGCCCGCCGCGTCACGGAAATCATGGAGCAGCACGGTCTGAAGCGCGGCGTGAACGGACTGCGCCTCAACATGATGTGC
>ENA-OPSK01001096-OPSK01001096.1-human-gut-metagenome-genome-assembly--contig:-NODE-1096-length-21935-cov-3.034872_pt1 | contig 21935 bp, 19 predicted proteins | sample MGYA00241807_ERZ501905 | MGnify/ENA primary metagenome ERZ501905 (study PRJEB25962, sample SAMEA2042111) | human gut metagenome | biome: human gut; feature: human-associated habitat; material: faeces...
TTGTGGCAGCAGGACTGGCTGACAAGTGCGAAATTCAGCTTTCTTATGCGATCGGTGTTGCTCAGCCGACTTCCATTATGGTAGATACATTCGGAACAGGAAAAGTATCCGAAGAAAAACTGGTGGAGATCGTGCGTGAGAACTTTGATCTTCGTCCGGCAGGAATCATCAAAATGCTGGATTTAAGACGTCCGATCTACAAACAGACTTCTTCTTACGGACACTTTGGAAGAAACGATCTGAATCTTCCGTGGGAAAAACTGGACAAAGCAGAAGTATTGAAAAAATATTTATAACAGTAGACGGAATGCCTCTTTTGGTTTATAGTAATACGAAAGAGGTGCGGAAAATAAAAAAGAAGGACAGGGACCTGCACCAGGGACTGTCCTCTTTTCTGTATTAGAGCATGCAGGATGGGAGGCGATGAAGATGAAATTAAAAACCAAGCTGATTCTTGCGTTTATGATCGTGATGATTCTGCCTACATTGTTTACAACTGTAGCGATGACGGCATTTGCGCCAAAAGCGGTGAATGATATTCAGGAATTATATCTGATCATTGTATTTTGCACGGCATCAGCTCTGATCTTCTGGATTTACAGGACGGTTTCACTGCCGCTTGCAAAACTGCAGGCAGCGGCCCGCAATATCAAAGAGGGCAATCTGGATTTTGAAATTAAGAATGAGACCAATGATGAAATCGGACAGCTCTGTCAGGATTTTGAAGAGATGCGTTTGAGACTGAAGGCAAACGCAGAAGAAAAGGTGGCATACGATAAAGAGAACAAAGAATTGATCAGTAATATTTCCCATGATCTGAAGACACCGATCACGGCTATCAAAGGTTATGTGGAAGGAATTATGGATGGAGTTGCAGACACTCCGGAGAAGATGGACAGATATATCAAGACCATCTACAATAAGGCGAATGAAATGGATCTTCTGATCAATGAACTGACATTCTATTCCAAGATCGATACGAACCGTATTCCGTATAATTTTACGACGATCTCGGCAAAGCAGTATTTTGGTGACTGTGCAGAGGATTTGTTTATGGAACTGGAGGCAAAGGGCGTACAGTTTCGGTATAGAAATTATCTGGAGACAGATTCTAAGGTGATTGTGGATCCGGAGCAGCTTCGAAGAGTGATCAGCAATATTGTAGGGAATTCTGTAAAATATATGGATAAGTCAGATCCTTCCATTACCATGGATTTAAAGGATGTAGGAGATTTTGTTCAGATTGAACTGGGAGACAACGGAAAAGGGATTGCGGCGAAAGATCTTCCGAATATATTTGACCGGTTTTACCGGACAGATGCGTCACGGAATTCTTCCAAAGGCGGAAGCGGGATCGGGCTTTCGATCGTGAAAAAAATTGTAGAAGAGCATGGCGGAAAGATCTGGGCTACCAGTGAAGAGGGCGTCGGGACAACCATGTACTTTGTAATCAGAAAATATCAGGAGGTACCAATGAATGAGTAAACGAATATTGATTGTAGAAGATGAGGAAAGTATTGCAGATTTAGAGCGGGACTATCTGGAGTTGAGCGGATTTCAGGTAGAAGTGGCAAATGACGGAGAGACAGGACTGAATAAAGCATTGAAAGGGGAATTTGATCTGATCATTCTGGATCTGATGCTGCCGGGGGTAGATGGATTTGAAATCTGCCGTGAGGTACGCAGTCAGAAGAATACGCCGATCATTATGGTTTCTGCAAAGAAGGATGATATTGACAAAATCCGGGGACTTGGACTGGGAGCGGATGATTATATGACAAAACCATTTAGTCCGAGTGAATTGGTGGCGAGAGTGAAGGCCCACTTATCAAGATATGAGCGTCTGATCGGAAGCAATGTGGAAGAAAACGATGTGATCGAGATCCGTGGACTGAAGATCGACACAACCGCAAGACGAGTATGGGTCAATGGAGAAGAGCGTTCCTTTACGACAAAAGAGTTTGATCTTTTGACATTCCTTGCAGGACATCCGAACCATGTATATACAAAAGAAGAATTATTCCGGGAAATCTGGGATATGGAATCCGTAGGAGACATTGCGACTGTGACGGTGCATATTAAAAAGATCCGTGAAAAAATCGAGTATGATACATCTCATCCGCAATATATTGAGACAATATGGGGGGTAGGATACCGGTTTAAGGTATAAAATAGAGATGAAGACAGACTGGCATAATTTGTACAACAAAATTCAGGAAAAAAGAAAAAAAGTAACATTCAGCACCATGCAGATCATTGCATTTGGGTTTTTGGGAGTGATTTTTCTTGGCAGTATTCTGCTGTATCTTCCCATTAGCAATCAGGAGCCGATCGCATATCTGGATGCGCTGTTTGTATCCGTGTCTGCAGTGTGTGTAACCGGCCTGGTGACGGTCGTTCCGGCAGTACAGTTTACAGTATTTGGCAAGATCATACTACTTTTGCTGATCCAGATCGGAGGGCTGGGCGTGATCGCATGTACCATGGCAGTATTTCTGGCAATCCGCAAAAAGATTACGATGAAAAGCAGAGTCATGATCCAGCAGACGTATAATTTAGAGACGTTGAGCGGGCTAGTACGTTTTATTATTCGTATTTTGAAAGGGACAGTTCTCGTAGAGGGAATTGGAGCTGTGTTATTTGCATTTTATTTTGTGCCTGAGTATGGATTTATCAGGGGACTGGCATATGGGGTCTTCCATTCTGTGTCCGCATTCTGTAATGCAGGAATTGATATATTGGGCACCACCAGCTTTATGGAATATGTTAAGTCACCGCTGATCAGTCTGACGACCATGTTTTTGATCGTAGCAGGGGGTCTTGGCTTTACAGTCTGGCATGATATGCGTATGAATCTGCAGGATGTGGCAGGACAGAAACGTCCGTTAAAACGAATGTTTACCAGGTTGCATCTGCAGTCTAAAATCGTCATCATTATGACGGTCAGTTTGATTCTTTCAGGAACGTTGGGATATTTTCTGTTGGAGTATCACAATGATGCGACGATTGGAACATTTGGAGTTGGAGAAAAGTTCCTTGCTTCTCTTTTTCAGTCTGTGACAACGAGAACAGCGGGTTTTGCTACAGTTTCCCAGGCGGATCTGACTTCAGCGTCTAAGCTGTTTGGATGTATTCTGATGTTTATCGGAGGTTCACCGGGAGGAACAGCAGGCGGTATTAAGACAACTACCATGGCAATTCTGCTGCTTACTTGTGCAGCAGTAATCAGGGGAAGAAAATCAACAGAATGTTTTGGAAGACGTCTTGCAGAAACCAATGTGCGTTCCGGAATTGCAATTGTATTTCTAACATTTGCAATCTGGCTGGTCGGGTTATTTGGAATCGCAATTTTGGAACCGGATGAGAGATTTATTGATTTGATATACGAGGCCACCTCTGCAATTGGAACAGTGGGGCTTTCTGCAGATCTGACTCCAGCTCTGACCAGAGGAAGCCATGTGATCCTGATGATTCTGATGTATGTAGGAAGAATTGGACCGATCACGATGGCACTGGTATTTTCGGGAAGAGAAGATATGCAGGCAAAATTCAGGGATTTGCCGGAAAAACGGATTATGTTAGGATAGAAGGGGTAGAAAGACATGAAAAAACAATTTGCAGTGTTTGGATTGGGAAGTTTCGGGCGGAGTGTTGCCCTGACACTGGAAAATCTGGGATGCGATGTAGTGGTAGTAGATAAATCATATGAAAAGATCCAGGAGATTTCAGATATGGTCTCTTATGCGATGCGGGCGGATGTGTCAGATCCCGATGCACTTCATGCACTGGGGGGAAGAAATCTGGACGGAGCAGTCGTTGCGGTCTCTGAAAATCTGGAAGCGAGCATTATGGCCACGATCATCTCCAAAGAGATGGGAATCCCGTATGTGCTGGCAAAGGCGAAAGATGAGCTGCAGGGCGCGATTCTCGAAAAGGTGGGGGCAGATGCCATTGCCTATCCGGAGTGTGACATGGGAGAACGAGTTGCAAAAAGCCTGATGTCTACTGCGTTTACGGACTGGATCGAGCTGTCGTCCGAATACAGTATGGCAGAGGTGGCAATTCCGGAAAAATGGGTAGGCAAAAGCCTCAGTGAATTAAAAATCCGGGAACAGTACGGAATCAATGCAGTCGGAATCATTCAGGGAGAGAAGGTGGAGGTTACCCTGGATCCCTATGCACCGCTTCCGAAAGATGCAATCCTGATTTTGATCGGAGCAACCGCTGTTCTGGAAAAATTTCATACATGGAAGTAGGAAAGATGATCACAAGTACAAGTAATCAAAGAATCAAAGAATTATCTCAAATACAGAAAAAAAGCAAGGTGCGGAGCCGCGAGGGAGTTTTCGTTGCAGAAGGGATCCGCATGGTGAGGGAAACGCCTTATGAGCGTCTTGTCAGCCTGTATTTTTCGGAGAGTTTTGAAAAAAAATATGGAAATGAAGTATTGGATGCAATTTCCGGGGGAGATTTAAAAATCCGGGAGCAGATTCGGAGAAAGACGGAGATTTTGTCTGATGCGGTATTTTCTTATGTGTCTGATACTAAGACACCGCAGGGAGTTCTGGCAGTGGTGCGTCAGATGGAGTATACACTGGAGCAGATGACAGATGGAGTTATCCCGCATCTGATGATCTTAGATAACCTGCAGGATCCGGGCAATCTGGGAACAATCTTTCGGACAGCGGAGGCTGCCGGAGTGACAGGTATCATCATGAGCCGGGACTGTGTGGATATTTATAATCCGAAGACGATCCGCTCGACAATGGGGGCGCTTTACCGGATGCCGTTTGTATATGTGGAGGATCTGAGAGAAACGATCCATACATTAAAAGAAAAAAACATCAAAAGCTATGCGGCACATCTGGATGGAAAGAACACCTATGATAAAGAAGATTACAGGCAGGGAACGGCTTTCCTGATCGGGAATGAGGGAAACGGACTCAGAGAAGAGATTGCACAGTGTGCGGATACCTGGATCCGGATTCCGATGTGCGGACAGGTGGAGTCGTTGAACGCAGCAGTGGCAGCGACAGTTCTGATGTTTGAAGTCAGCAGGCAGAGGAGAGGATAAACCATTTTCAGAAATTGACAGGGGTGATAGGATGGAACCATTGTTAGATCTGACAAAAGAATATGGTCTGGTGCTGGATGGCGGCGGAGCAAGAGGGGCCTATCAGATCGGTGCATGGACAGCGCTTGAGGAAGCAGGCGTGAAGGTTTGTGCGGTGGCAGGGACTTCTGTAGGAGCATTAAACGGTGCTCTGATCTGTATGGACAGTGTGGAGAATGCACAGAAGATCTGGGCAGAGATGAAGTTTTCCAGAGTCATGGATGTGGATGATGAGTGGATGCAGCATCTGTTTAGCAAAGATGGAAAATTAAAAGAAGTACTCTCTGAACTCTGGAAAAAACTCTCAGATGGAGGTGTGGATGTTACACCGCTTCGAAATCTGATCCACGAAGTGGTGGATGAAGAGAAAATCCGGCATTCGGGAAAGGAGTTCTGTCTTCTGACATTTTCTGTGACGGATATGAAAGAGATGGATCTTTCGCTGGAAGATATTCCCGAAGGTACTCTGGAAGACTTTTTACTCGCCAGCGCTTATCTGCTTGGATTTAAAAATGAAAAACTGCAGGGAAAGCGTTATATTGACGGAGGCGTGATCAATAATGTTCCGTTGAACTCTCTGCTAAACCGCGGGTATAAAGATATTATCACCATCCGGATCCACGGGCCGGGAAGAGAGCCGCGGGCAAATATCCCGGAAGACGGAGAAGTTTACGAGATCAGCCCGAGAGTGCGTCTGGGCAGTATTCTGGAATTTGACAGCAAAAGGAGCAGACAGAACCTGAAGATCGGTTATTATGATGCAAAACGGATGCTCTATGGTCTGGAAGGATTTATGTATTATCTGGAGCAGACCCATGAGGAGACGTGGTATGAGGACAGATTGTGCGAGATTCCGGATCTGGAGAAAGCCGAGATGGCATTTGTACTGAAGCTTCCCATCGGGTGTTCTGCCAAAGAGTTGTATCTGGCAATGCTGGAGGCAAGTGCCAAGCTGCTTCGCATTCCCAAATATCAGATTTATACTGTGGATCAGCTCCGTGATCTGGTACAGGCACATTATGAGAAACTGGAAGATCAGATCCATCTTCCGGGATTTACACACACATTGATTCAGATAGAAAGGAATAGAACTATGAATTTAAAAGGAAGAAATTTTTTGACACTCAAAGATTTTACACCGGAAGAGATCACATATCTTCTGGATCTGGCAGCAGACCTGAAAGAGAAGAAGAAAAACGGCGAACCGGTTGATTTCTATAAGGGCAAAAATGTTGCACTGATCTTTGAGAAGACCAGTACAAGAACACGCTGTGCATTTGAAGTTGCGGCACATGATCTGGGCATGGGTTCTACCTATCTGGATCCGACTGGTTCTCAGATCGGAAAGAAAGAGAGCATTGAGGATACTGCAAGAGTACTGGGAAGAATGTATGATGGAATCGAGTACCGCGGATATGGGCAGGAGATTGTGGAGGAACTTGCAAAATATGCAGGGGTTCCGGTATGGAACGGTCTGACCAATGAATATCATCCGACGCAGATGTTGGCAGATATGCTCACGATCCGTGAGAATTTCGGTACTTTAAAAGGTCTGAAACTGGTGTACATGGGTGATGCAAGATACAATATGGGAAATTCTCTGATGATCGTCTGCGCGAAGCTGGGACTGGATTTTGTGGCTTGTACAACAGAAAAGTATTTCCCGAATGAGGAACTGGTAGAGACATGCCGCGGATATGCAAAAGAGTCAGGAGCAACGATCACACTGACAGAGAATGTAGAAGAAGGAACAAAGGATGCGGATGTTATCTATACCGATGTCTGGGTATCTATGGGAGAGCCGGATGAAGTCTGGGAAGAGAGAATCCGTGAATTGTCTCCATATAAAGTGACAAAAGAAGTGATGGCAAATGCAAAAGAGTCTGCGATCTTTTTACACTGCCTGCCGGCATTCCATGATCTGAAGACAAAGATCGGAAAAGAGATGGGAGAACGGTTTGGCATTACAGATATGGAAGTGACGGATGAAGTATTTGAATCCGCACAGTCCAAAGTATTTGATGAAGCAGAAAACCGGATGCATACGATCAAAGCTGTGATGGCAGCGACACTGGGAGAGATGTAATTGAAAGCGGAAATTTTAAAAATGCTGCGGGAGAGTCAGGACTATGTTTCCGGGCAGCAGATCTGTGAGCGGTTCCAGGTATCCAGAACTGCAGTCTGGAAGGTGATCAAACAACTGAAAGAGGAAGGGTATGAAGTGGAAGCGGTACGCAACAGAGGGTATCGCCTCTCTTCTCTTCCGGATATTCTCTCCCGGGAGGAGATCGTCAGTCAGATAGATACTGTCTGGGCAGGACAAAACGTGTATTATTTTACAGAAACAGATTCCACCAATATTCAGGCGAAAAGAATGGGAGATCAGGGGGCGCCTCACGGAACTCTGGCAGCAGCAGGACAGCAGACTGCCGGAAAAGGCAGAAGAGGAAGAACCTGGGAGTCTCCGGCGGATCAGAATATTTATATGTCACTTCTTTTGCGTCCGGAGATCGCACCGGTCAAAGCACCCATGCTGACCTTGGTCATGGCATATGCGGCTGCAATGGCGCTTCGGGAATGTACGGGTCTGGATGTACAGATCAAATGGCCCAATGATCTGGTTATCAACGGGAAAAAAATCTGCGGAATCCTGACGGAAATGAGCACAGAGATTGATTATATCAATTATGTTGTCATTGGAATCGGAATCAATACCAATATTGAACAATTTCCGGAAGAACTAAAGCAGACTGCCACATCACTTCGGATTGAAGCAGGACGCAGTATCAGGCGCAGTCCACTGATTGCGGCAATTATGCGGTGGTTTGAAAAAGCATATGCCGAATTCATGAAAACGGAAGATCTTTCGGGAATCCAAAAAGCATACAATGAATTGCTTGTGAATTGCGGACGTGAGGTCCGGGTTCTGGAGCCAAAGGGAGAATGGCAGGCAGAAGCTCTTGGAATCAATGACGGTGGTGAGCTGCTTGTAAGAAAAGTGGATGGAAGTGAAACAGCGGTCTATGCGGGAGAAGTTTCCGTGCGCGGTATTTACGGATATGTTTAGTCATATAAGAAAGGAAACTGAAAATGGAAGAAGAAATTGTGCTTTGTGCGGCGAACTCTTATGAGCAGAAATACTATCTGAATCCCGAGTTTGAAATGCTGCCTGAAAGTATCAAGCAGGAATTGAATATTATGTGTGTACTCTACACAGAAGATGTAGGCGGGATCTTGATGGTTTTCTATGATGAGGATGGAAATCTGGAGTTTCGGGTAGATCACGAGGAGAATGATTTTTCGTTTGATGAGATCGGCAGTGTTTTGAAGATCAAACAGCTGCAGCAGACAAAACAGGAGCTGTTCGAGTCACTGGAATTGTTTTATAAGGTGTTTTATCTGGGAGAAGAGGTTGATCTGGAAGAAGAGTAGAGTACAGATCCTGAGAAAAGAAACGAGAGAAAGAGTTAGAGTGTGAAAATGAAACAGTTGAAAATAGGAAATGTTTTACTGGAAAATTCTTATGTACTCGGACCTATGGCAGGCGTAACAGACCTGCCTTTTCGCTTGCTTTGCAAAGAGCAGGGAGCGGGTCTTCTGTGTATGGAGATGGTCAGTGCGAAAGGTATTTTCTATAATAATAAGAATACGGAAAGTCTGCTTCAGATCCATCCCGAGGAAGTGCCGGTATCGCTGCAGTTTTTTGGTTCAGATCCGAAGATCGTCAGCGAGATGGCGAAACGGGTCGAGGAACGTCCGTTTTCCATTCTGGATATCAACATGGGATGTCCGGTGCCAAAGGTCGTGCGAAACGGAGAAGGGTCTGCACTGATGAAGAATCCGAAGCTGGTATACGAACTGGTCAGTGCGACGGTAAAAGCAATCAAAAAGCCGGTTACCGTTAAGATCCGGAAAGGGTTCGATGATGAACATATCAATGCGGTGGAAATCGCGAAGATCATTGAAGAAGCAGGTGCGGCAGCAGTAGCTGTACACGGAAGAACAAGAGAACAGTATTATTCCGGAGAAGCAGACTGGAACATCATCCGCCAGGTCAAAGAAGCCGTTTCCATTCCGGTGATCGGAAACGGGGATGTGTTTACACCTGAGGATGCAAAAAGAATGTTGGAGGAAACAGGCTGTGACGGCATCATGGTAGGCAGAGGTGCAAAGGGGAATCCCTGGATCTTTAAGCGTATCACTCATTATCTGGAAACAGGGGAGCTGCTGCCGGGACCAACGCTTATGGAAGTACGGGATATGATCCTGCGTCATGGAAAGATGCTGACAGAGTATAAGGGTGAGATGACCGCCATGCGCGAAATGCGCAGCCACATGGCCTGGTACACCAAGGGAATGCGGAATTCTGCAGCTCTGCGCTGTGAGATCAATCAGGTAGAAACCTTAGAAGGTCTGGCAGAACTTTTGGAAAAAAGAATGGAAGCAGAATAAAAGCAGAATAATAGTGGCATAAAACAGAGAGCAGGCAGGACAGAAGGAAAGTCTTACCTGCTTTTTACTTTTTAAGACATAACTTATATTAATTTAATACATGCCATAAAAACAACGCAAAACAATACATGTCCTAATTAATACAAGACAGCACGGAACAAAATAAGAAAAAACGAAAAAAACAGGAGGAAATTAGAAAAATGTGCCTAAAAAATGAAGAAAAAGTTGTTAAAAAGATAAAAAAACACAAAACGCACTTGACTTATATTAATACATGGTGTATGGTTATTATACCATACAGATGCAGACAGGAAAGGAGGTAATACTGTGAATAAATTATCAAATAAACCTTTATATGATCAGGTATTTGACCAGATCAAAGATATGATACGCAGTGGAACCTACCGCACCGGGGACCAGCTCCCCAGTGAAAAGGAGCTGATGGAACGTATGGGAGTCAGCAGAGTGACTGTCCGCCAGGCACTTCGTCTTTTAGCTGATGCAGGTATTATTGAAACCCGCAAAGGCAAAGGAAGTATTGTCAGTGTAGACTGGAAAAATCTGTTGGATCCTGGAGAGCTAAAAGATCAGGCAGAAAAATACTGGAATCAATTTGAACTTTCCACAAAAGCCAGAAGGCTGATAGAACCTGCAATTGCAAAGCAGGCGGCACTGATGGCTGCACCGGAAGACATTGCTAGACTGGAGCGTATTTATGAAAATGACCAGGTGGTGATCGAAGGCCCGAATCTGTATGTGGAAGAGGGAAGAGGACTCCAGTCCTTCCACGGCTGTTTATGGGAGATTGTAAAAAATCCTCTTCTGGAGCCGGTATGGAATGCAATAGTCCTTCCTTCCAATGAGATCCGTACATTGCCTCTTATTTTTCCTGTAGATCAGGAGTTGAACAGAGAACAGGTGCGTATCCAGCATGGTAATATTCTGGAAGCAGTGAAAAACCATGATGGCGACTATGCATATTTTCATATGCTGGTCCATTGCGACTGGATCTATAGCACATATAAGCAATATTTTGATGAATTCTGCAGATAAGCTTTAGCAGTGATCTTTGTCTATTGTTACTTTGGCTGTAATTTTCCCGGACAGTACAGGGCCCGTACCGCTGGGGATATAAGCATATACGATGAAAATGGAGACATATCCATTTAATGTACTCCCGTTTTTTCTGAACCTGCTTTTTCGCACCGTTCTTCAACTCAACAACATCCTGCATCGGAATACGAACCTCAAGGATCTCATCCTCCAGATGTCTGTTTTCAATTGTCTTGTCAATGTTCGCTTTTACCTTATTCTCATATCCTGAGTAGGTATGAACAACATACCAGTGTGCCTCTGCCATAAATCACTCTGCCTCCATTAAAAATTAAAACCAACAAGGAAATCAACGCCATACTGAATTGCGAAATCCAAAAGCGCGATGATAAGACCTAATACAACGGATACAGCAATAACCGCTGTGGTCTGTCTTACAAGTGATTGTTTCTCCGGCCAAATAATCTTTTTGAATTCAGCCGAAAGACCGGTAAACCAGCTCTCTTTTGGAGCCTTGTCTAACTTCTCGGTTTCTCCCATTTTTTCACTCCTTTGCCACGCGCGTCTTATTTGGTTTCTTTGTGTAACGTATGGGTCTTGCAGAATCTGCAATACTTTTTGGTTTCCATCCTGTCAGGATGAGCTTTTTTGTCTTTTGTCATGTTGTAGTTACGGTTTTTGCATTCCGTACATGCCAATGTTATTTTTGTGCGCACAACTTCCACCTCCATTAAAATTCTTTGTGCTTTTTTCTGCCCTGGTCTCCGTAGTGAGACGTTTTTTAAGGATCAGCGACAGTCCTTAAAAAAAGGCATAAAAAAAAGACCTACTTCCATCGCCTGTCTACTATATCATATCCACTTGTTTCCGTCAATCTTTTTTTGTATATTATACCCTTTTAAACCTTTTTGATTATTTTTTCCTATTTCACATTTTTTTCTCAAATGGTATAATATTTTTATATAGTTAGACCGAAATACTTTTAAAGAATCTTTAAAAATATAATTAAAATCCCCACATTTATCATGCCAGGCGGCAAGGATGCTGTCCTATAACCTGATAAATGTATATATTTCATGGAAGAAAGGAGGGGTTTTCTTGGCTACTATTGACAGTGCCTATCATTATTATTTAAGCACTTATGGAACTTCGAAGGTATCGCGTTATGATACACATAAGAAGAGTCAGCTTCGTGCTGTCTATAATCAGATTGTAAAAACAAATAAAGATACTCCTCTGTATAAAATTCCAGATTCCACGGATGTGAAAAAATTTGCGATTGACCTGAAAGAACATACCCGTTCGATCCAGAATGTAATCGCTGCCCTTTCTGACAACGACGAGGGGATTGAAAATGTATTCAACAAAAAAGTTGCAAAGTCTTCCGACGAATCTTCTGTCAATGTTACCTACATTGGTGAGGATCAGAGTCTCGATAATTCTTTGCATTTTGATGTGGAGGTAAAACAGCTTGCAGCCCCACAGATCAATGTCGGAAAGTTTCTTTACCCTGATGAATGCGATTTCAAAACAGGTACTTACACATTCGATATATCAACTGATTTAAGTTCATATGAGTTTCAGTATACCGTAAGCAGAAATGATGACAACCAGCATATTCTTGAAAAGCTTGCACGCCTGGTCAATTCTTCAGGTGCCGGGATTCATGCCGATCTTGCAAAAAATGCCAGTAACAAGATTGCCCTGCGTTTAACTTCAAGTCAGACCGGTCTTGCAGACGGTCAGTCCTATCTGTTTGAAGTTACCCCAAGTTCCGATCATGCATCCGAAAAAGCAATGCAGACACTCGGTATTGATTGTGTTACCCAGACAGCAAGTAATTCTTCTTTCTTATTAAACGGTACGGAGCATGCATCTCTGTCAAATACTTTTACTGTCAACAATGCTTTTGAACTGACACTGAATAAACCAAGCTCCCAGGCAAACCCTGTACAGATCGGCTTTAAAACAACAGCTGACTCCATTGTAGACAATGTCCAGTCTCTGGTAAATGTATACAACAATCTGATCCAGTTAAGCTATCGCTATGACAGCACACAGGAAGCAGATAAACTGCGGCGCGATTTTACACAGGTGGTAAAACCTTATTACAATGAATTTGAGTCGTATGGATTAAAACTTTTAGATGACGGTGCCATCAAGGTCGATACACATCTTCTGACGGATGCAGTTACTTCCGCGGATGCAAAAGAATGCTTTGCAACATTAAATAAGTTTAAAAACGATCTCGGAACGACCGCCGGAACCGTCTCTGTTGACCCGTTAAATTATGCAAGCAAAACGATGATCACTTACAAAAAACCAGGTCATAAGAATTTTTCCTGCCCTTACCTGACCTCCGTTTATTCCGGAATGATGTTAGACAGATATTGCTAAACGGACACTTACAGATTTTCTGTAGTGTCCGTTTAATATTCCAATATCCCAGATGCAACTTCAGATTATGCATCTTTCGCACTGATCATGTACTATATATCATTTTCCTGATTTTCATTTTCTTCTATAATATCCAGCATCGTATTTATTCTCTCTATATAATTGTGATGCTCCCTTACTTTTCGATAACCATTTTCTGCGATTGCCAGACGTTCTTCCTCATGTGCCAGATAATATTCTGCTTTTTCACAAAGATCATTGATTCCGTCAAAGCATACCAGGTCTTCCCCCTCTTTAAAATAATATGGTATTTCCGCCTGATAATTTGTCATCAGAAAGCCTCCTGCCCCAAGCACATCCCATACCCTGAGTGGTATGCCGCTCTTGATATTCGGAATCGTAAAATTCAGATTAATCTTTGACATACGAAAAACCTGCGGCAGCTCACTCCAGTAATCAACCGAACCACAGTACTGAATCCGCAGCATATCACTTACATCACTGTTACTGTACACATTGACATGATAACGTTTTGACAGTTCGATCAATGCACGTCTGCGCTCCACTTCCGCAATTTTAAATCCAAGTACGGTTGTCTGAAAGATCAGTCCAAGATCCGAAAACGACCCTTCTGATTTTTCCAGTTCAAAATATTCCTGAAGTTTTTCCAGTATATCCGTGGTCAGCATGGGTTCCACAATATTTGCGCCACTGATATTTAACTGTGCCTCGATCACTGCGTCAAAATACCCCCGTAGATATTCTGGCAGCCTGCTTTTTATCTTATCATAATAATTTCTTTCATAAAGGCTTCCAACAAATGCGATATCCCCTTTGTATTTCTGTATTTCCGGCGAATTTGCAATCACCATATCCATCCGGTTTGTATCTACCGCAAGCGGAAGATACCAGATATGCTCTACTCCCATCTCCCGAAATTCCAGATAATTTGTCTTGTCAAAGGTAAATATATAATTGCAGGGATGAAAAATGGATTCGTGATACATACTGATCAGCGGATTGTCGCATGTCCAGGAAACATATTTCACGCCTGTGCGCTCACATACATTCGAGATCAATGGGAAATAGTTCACCGTAAATACCATATCATAATGCGTTTCCTGTATTTTGTGCTCAATTATTTTTTCAAATTCCGGATCAATATCATAATTGCCAAGATGCTGTTCGATATTATCCACCGTATGCCCCAGTAATAAAAAAGTCTGCTCTATGTCTCTGTAATTATAAGCTTTCCAGCGATACATTAATATGTGCATAATAATCTCCATTCCTGTGCCGTGTCAGCCAAAATAACGTTTTCATCTGTATGTAAAACCTGTTGCATGGAGGGAATGAGAACCTCCGCTCTACATCCAGGCTTCCCGGATCCACTCCGCTCTGCTTTTCCACGTATGATGTTCTTTTACTGCCTGATATCCACAGTCTGCCATTTTTTGTGTGGACTGCATGTGGCCAAACAGGTCAAATACACGGTCTGGCAAAGTCCGGATCTCATTTCTTGAAAACATGACAAATTCTTTTCCATCCGTAAATTCTCTGCGCAGATAAGTGGAATCATCCGTCACAACTGCTGCCCCCGCAAGCATTCCATTAAAAATACGGTCATGTGCTCCGGCTTTAAACCAGGTCATCGTATTCAGGACAATCTTGCTATCGTTCATCAGTGGCAATATTTCCGGCGCAAGTACTTTTCCACCATACACCAGATACGGATTGTCGCTCCACTCACACTGATCCCAGCCTGTTCCATATGCCGTTACCCGTATTCCGTTTTCCACCAGAATACGGACAGCCTGTTCACGGAAAAATGACGTGGCATACGAGTCAATAAAACGCATCTGCACGATGATCTCATGAATACGCTGTTCTGAAATATCATTCCGCTTATATTTTAAATATTCTTCTATCACATCCTCTGTTGTCCGGTCAGGATGATGCACCAGTTCTGACAGCACAGCCTGTGCCATCTCCTCTCCATCGACTTCCGGGATGGATGACAGATCCGGAATCATCTTCGCTACTGTGTAGATTGGAAGTGCCCCCGCATATAAAACATCGATTCCACGCTCCGCGAGCGGTTTATGTCTGCTGCCAAGTTCCACCCCGGCATGTGGCAGAAAATCCGTATACCGGATATTTTTGAAATATCTGCGGATATACCGGACATGGTTGCGGTCCGTGCACAGCACAACAGATGTTGCCGGAGCATTCTGCAGTGGTTTCTCATAGTGAAACGGATGATCCATCAGGATATTGATATATGGAATATTGTAAGTTTCCCAGAGATTTGGCTCTTCTTCCGCAGAACCTGCTCTTTTTGATCCTGCTGTACTTTGGAAAATGTCCTGCTTCAAAAGCATCCCTGTTCCGGTCATGCCTGCCGGAAGTGACAGATTATATCCCAGGTTATTAAACGTCACACAGAAAAACCTCTGATCTTTTTTTGTACCTTCTTCGATGCATTCGATCAATGCCTGCTTACTCTCCTCTTCCAAACGGGCATCATAAGTAAATGAGGCATACCCCATGGTCTCAAACGCATTTTTCAGTTCCTGTGTAAATAAGTCAAGGGTATCGTAGATGCCGGTGATGTAGATGATGGTTGTTTGCATGGTGGCCTCCTGTTATAACTTGATTCTTTCTATCCTGCAGCTATGTCTTTTATAATCGTCCTTTACAGAATCTGTATTGTCATAATTAATGCCAACCAGGATCACTTCTCCATGGTAATCTTTCAGACTCTGCATGTATTCCTTCTTCTTTATCTGTGCAATGGCTGCATCCGAAGATTTATCCCATTTTAATTCCACCACGATCGCTGGCACATCTCTATATTTTCTCGGAACAAACACAATATCTGCAAATCCTTTCCCCCCTGCAAGTTCCCGATACATTACATAATCTTTCCGCGCGGCATAATATGCCAGTGAAAGCACACATGACATTGAATTTTCATCATTATACTTTAAGATAGATATATTTTCCTGATGCACCTGTTCAATCATTTGTGCAACATATTCTTCTTTTCCATCTATTGTTGCCCAAAGCAGTGCTTCAGAATTACGGATTGCATCCATAACCGGTTCCCAGCCACCGTCTTCTATACAGTTAATAAATTCTTTCTGCACCTCCTGGTTTGGAATAGAAACAGTCTGATTTTCAAAATCATAGGTCAGGTACCCCAAATGCACCAAAAGTGTAAATATATCATCTACGCTTGCAAACGTGGACATATCATTCTGAAATTTATCTGGATTAATTTTAATATGACTGCCTGAAATAAGCTGCGTAACTAACGCTTTCAGGTGATACATATCCATCTGGATATATTTTTTTAATGCCTCATATGTCTCTGTCTTCGTCCAATAACTGTCAAAGTCATGTCCCAGCAATGACATAACAACCGATCTTGGATTATAAATCTGAATTCCCTTTAAATCATATCCATCGTACCACTGCTTCATCCTGTCATAAGACATCCCATATGACATACACAGACTTTGAACTTCCGTTTCTGTAAAACCGGTAAATTCAGCAAGTTCACGCTGATTGGTCATGGAATATTCGTCAAACATATTAAGTGCAGAATGCTCGCCATATTTTTTGATCGGCAGTATTCCCGTCATATAAGCCAACGCAATATATGGCTTATCTTTCATCCACAGGCGCAAGAAATCCAGATATTTTTTTTGCGCTTCATCATCCCCCGGATACTTTCGAAATATGCAGTCCCACTCGTCGATAATGATGATAAATTTCTGTTTTTTCTGACTATAGATGTTCTCTAATACATCAATAAGATCTTCCCGGTCAAAACAGTCTACATCTCCGTATTCCCGCCTGATATCCCACAAAAGCCTCTTTTGCAGGTAATCGATCATTCCGTCCACTGTCTGTGCACGGTTAAGAAAGTCAAGCATATTGACATGAAGGACATTATATTTATTCAGATTTGCCTCAAAACTTTCATCCTGTGCAATCTTATAATCCGCAAACATGTTTTTCGAATCACATCCCTTGCTATAATAAGCTACAAGCATATTTGCAGTCATAGATTTTCCAAAACGGCGAGGTCTGCTTACGCATATATTCTGATGTTCGGTATTCAGATTCTGATTCATTTCAGAAATCAGCATGGTTTTATCCACATATATCTTAGAATTAAGTGCTTTCTGAAATTCTTCATTTCCCGGATTTAAATATATTCCCATTCTCTTCTCCATTCCTGCGTATACTATCTACAACAGGCTGACTACAATAGTTTCAAACGTTTTACCGCCGGCTCATAACCGCCACATTTCTGATAATAATACTTCGCCTCACTGATTTTTCCCAGACATTCATTGATAACACCCACATTATAATATGCTGCATAGGAATTTACCCCTGCCATCCGGCAGTCGCGGTGTTTTACCGCTTTTAAAAATTCTCCCACTGCGGCATCAAACATAGCATTATTCATATAGATCAGTCCCATCAGAAACTGGAAATCCGCACTGTTTCCAAATTCTTCATAAATGTTTTCAAAGAAAAGTGCCTCCCCTGCATGTCCGCTGTTGATCAGTGCATAGCCATAGGTTTCCACCATATCGATCACATACTCTAACTTTGGTTCAAGATCATAGCTTAAACCATGGGCAAACCAGAAACATGCCTCATTATAATCTTCTGCCATATAATAACTTTTTCCAAGCTGGTATAAAAGATACGGGATCTGCTCCATTTTCTTTAAATCCGCAATGTTTTGTGCCGGCATTGTCTTTTGCGATTTGGAATGCTTTATGTTTTGCTCCAGCTCATCTGCATGCGCATTTGCATCCCATCCTAAGCTCTTTAACTCCTGCTCCAACAAATGGATGTTGCGCAACGCCTTTTTCTTCCTCTCTGCCTGTGGCAGATCATAGCCTGTATGCCCGATCTCAACCGGTGCTTTGTATGTAAGATATTCTTTTTCGTCATATGCAGTCACCTGTTCATGGATTCTTCCTGTATAATGAAATTTTTCTTTTGAGAAAATACGGTTAATCCATTCCTTATTCTCCTGCTTGCCGTCTTTTCCGGAAATAATGTTGATCCTTTGTATCCTGCCAACTTCGCCTGTATGTGCAACAATCAGTTTTTCTAACTCCGGCATATCGATCTTCTGTAAATATTCATCGCTGTCAATGACCATTACATACGGATATGCCGCCTTTAAAACTGCAAAATTTTTCGCTGCCGAGAAATCATCGCACCATGGAAAATCATAGATATGATCGGTGTATTCTGCAGCAATTTTTTTTGTCTGATCTGTCGATCCAGTATCCGCTACGATCAGCTCAAATCCGGTGTTCTGGAAAGATTTAAGGCAGCGCTCTATATTGTGTTCTTCGTTTTTGGTGATGATACAGACTGATAACATGTGGTTGTTCTCCTGTGTAATTCAAATTTTACTGAAATATATATATGTGTATCCTGAATTTTACTTTTTATCAATTTTCGGCGTTCTGTGGATGATCAGCAGCCGATTCGATCAGGACTGTCTTTCCTTCAAATGCAAATGCATAACAGTGGATATGTTCTTTGGAAATCCCACGTTCCACTAAATTTTCAACATACTTTTTTTCTCTGATCTGCGCCAAAGCCGTTTCTACTGTATCTTCAAGATTTTTCTCTCTGCGTGCATTAAATACCTTAAATTCGATTATATATGCATCTCGTTCCGCCGGCTGTTTCGGCTCTATCATGACATCATATCTGCCAAACCCGCTTTCGCGATTAGAAGTCAGATAATAATGATCCTGTAAATCTACCAGAAGACCTAATACAAATCCGTGATAAAACTTCTCCGGTTTTGATACAGATGGCTGCTTTCCTGTATCAAAGCTGCTGAAAGTACGCAGTGCTACACCATTCATATATTCGTTCATGGCATCCACATCGTTTTCCAGCAGAGCATTGATGAAATCATTATATTCCTGTTCTGCATCATCGAACCAGGCATGTATCATGTTCTGGAACATCAGATTTACTTCCAGATTCGTCAGTGCCAGTTCATACTTTGGCTGCGTCCCCTCTGGGATCTCATCATATTTCTCATAATGAAGCACCTTTAAATATCCGCTCGCCAGAAGCATACTCCAGATTGCACGCTCACTTCCGTTTAACTGATTATATACGATCTGTTCATCAATGACGGATCTGATGCTTTCTCCGTGCAGTAATAATTCAAATTGCTCTTTGATACTATGCCCCGCCTCGCGGATCAACTTACCGACAAGACTGTTTGCACTTGTATTTGCCCAAAACGCCTGAAAAGTTTTTGTATCTATAAAATTCAAGATAGACCAAGGATTATAAATATCTTTATGATTTCCGAAAATAAATCCATCATACCACAATTTTACCTTTTCTTTCTCTTCTCCAACCTGAAACCGATCCAATGCATCAAATACTTCTTCTTCTGTAAATCCAAATGCAGTGGCATATTCATCCGATGTGGTGGTAACTACTTTCAAATTATTCAGATCCGAAAAAATAGACTCCCTGCTGACTCTCGTAATTCCAGTCATAATGCCACGTTCCAACCACGGATTCGTCTTAAACGTGGAATTAAACAGGCTTCTGGTAAAACACACCAGCTGATCCCAATAGCCATCTACAAATGCTTCCTGCATCGGCGTATCATATTCATCCAGTAAAATGATCACCTTTTTCTTACCGTAATACTGATAAAGAAAACTCGACAGCTGATATAAGGCAAGTGTTGCATCCACATCATTCATGTTCTCTGATGTTGTCAGCATTCTTTGAAAAAATGTGATGTCCGACCCGCGCAGGATTCCACTTTCCAAAATGTAAACATGCTCCGTATATAATTTTGAAAGTAACTGGCATATTTTCTGCCTTGTAAGCTCATAAGTCGGTTCCTTGATATTCGCAAATGACAGACTGATGACCGGATAGGTTCCCTGCAGATTACGGTATTTTTCTTCTTTCCAGATTGCCAGATGTTCAAACAGATCCGATCTGCCTGCATAATCTATGGAGAAAAACTGCTCCACCATACTCATTGTAAGCGTTTTCCCAAAACGACGTGGACGGGTAATCAGAGTCGCACTGTCCCCACAGTCCCACCATTCTTTAATAAAAGGCGTTTTATCTATATAAAAATAGTTTCCCTGGATGATCGTTGAGAAATCCTGTATACCGATCGCTATATTTCCAGCCATTGATACCTCCCTGTTTTTTTATACTGATATTGTCCGTTCTTTTTAATTATGATAAATTAATGATATACCATTTTTGTATATTATACCATATGCAACCTTTTTATCAGGAGAATTTTGATCTATGAAAAAAGTAAGTGTCATTATCCCATGTTTCAACGCAACAAAATATCTTCCGAAATGTTTTATGTCACTTGTACAGCAGACAATCGGGATCAGTCAGATTGAGCTGATTTTTGTAGACGATGCTTCTACGGACGACGGTTCTACCTGGAACATGCTGCAGGAATTTGAACGCGCCTACCCGGAAAGTATTATGATCTTAAAGCTTGAGGAAAATATGCGTCAGGGCGGCGCAAGAAATATTGCCCTGCAGTACGCAACGGGTGAATATATTGCATTTGTTGACGCAGATGATTTTGTTGCTGATAATTTTCTATTGGAAACTTATGAAAAAGCAAAAGAATCGGATGCTGATATCATCCAGTTTGAATATTTTTACTATACAGACCGTCTGGGTGCCGTAGACTCTGGTCGGAATGTTACACCGGAAGTGATTAAAATTTCTTCTGTCAGTGAACGCAAAAAATTTCTGATCTCAGAAAAAGTTACTTATGGCTGCTGGAATAAACTTTACCGACATGATCTGCTGAAAAAGGCTCATACCTCCTACGCAGAACATGTCATTTATGAGGAGCCGCTTTTTGTATACCCTCTTTTATATTTTGCAGATAAAATCGTGATCTTAAACGATGCCTACTATTATTACAGGCAAAACGATGCCGGAACCATGCGAAATGATATGAAACAGGAAGAAACCTTAAAGATGCATGCTGATGTCCAGCTTGCAGTCTGGAATTTTATGAAAGAAACCCCATTTTTTCAGCGTTTCTTACGATGTATTCGTTTTGGGGATAATGAGCTAAACGAATCATGTTAGCTCCTAATGCTTTTGCTTCCGATAATAGCATGATTGCATCGCTTTCTGAAAAAGCGCGTCCTTTGCGTTGTGGTATTTCTTCATGGAAGCTTATACTTCGCATGAAGATGGGGGCGCCATTTAGATAAACATCTTCTTCTTTCACATAGATATTACGAAATCCAATCTTTTCTTCTATTTTATCGGAATCGGATGAAATAACGACTGTATATAGTTTGGGAGATTCGGGTGACCAACGTTGTAACTTTCGGGTTGTGAAAGAGAGTTGTGCGCTACCTGAAAGATCTGTTACTAATTCTTTTCTTACTTTCAGTTCCGGTATTTCAAGTATTATTTTCTGCCCCTCTTTTTTATCTGACAAAGAAATATGCGCATTGATTTTATCAGAATTGAATTTATCCAACTGGATAAAATAATCTTTAATATACTTTTGAGGAACTGTTACAAGCATGACATCTCTTGTAATTCCTCCATAATTCCACCAGTCGAAAGACATGGCGGGTATTGCATCTTTGGTTCGGGTGTTATTCACTGCTACAGCCAGAAAATTATCATTCTCTTTAACTTTATCAGTTATATCTATTTGAAAAGGAGTGAACCCTCCTTCGTGCTGACCTATTTCATTCCCGTTTAGGTACACTTTACAACGATAACTGACTGCATTGAAGTATAATAACAATCTTTCGTTTTCCTTTTTCTTGATGTCCAAATGGCGAGCATACCAAACTGTTCCTTCATAAAATTTAAGTTC
>ENA-OPSK01001119-OPSK01001119.1-human-gut-metagenome-genome-assembly--contig:-NODE-1119-length-21656-cov-51.221425_pt1 | contig 21656 bp, 23 predicted proteins | sample MGYA00241807_ERZ501905 | MGnify/ENA primary metagenome ERZ501905 (study PRJEB25962, sample SAMEA2042111) | human gut metagenome | biome: human gut; feature: human-associated habitat; material: faeces...
AGAGCAACGCCCTTCTAAGGCGTGGGTCTTGCGTTCGAATCGCAACGGAATCACAAAGAAAAACCGCAAATAGCTAAAAAATAAGCATTTGCGGTTTTCTTATTTTTAAAAATGTCCGCATTTTGTCCTCATAATGGGTCAGCCCAAAATTTTATCCCTCTTTGTTTACGTAAAATAACACTTGTTACTACTCTCGTAAAAAACTCAAAAAAGGTAAAAAGGTTTTGCTTCTACGCTTTAGGCAACTAACTTTGAAATATCAATATTAAAATAATAAAAGCATATGAAAAAATTAATCTTATCTCTTGCACTTTGTTGTGCAGCTACTAATTTCTTTGCGCAGAATGCTGATCCGGCACAATTGGTTAACGAAGGTAAAGCTGCACTTGAATCTAAAAATTATCAGGTTGCATTTACAAAATTCAGCACCTATCTGACACAAACCAACAATCAAGATTCGGTAATTGCTTTTAACTGTGGCGTTTGCGCTGATAAAATTAAGAAACCGGCTGAAGCTTTGAAATATTTTGATATAGCTGTACAGAAAAAGTATAACTTGGCAAATGCTTATATAGGCAAGGCAGGTGCATTGAAAGATTTGAAGAAAAATGATGAATATGTTGCCACTTTGAAAGAAGGTCTGGAAGCTGTACCCGGTAATAAGACATTAACTAAGTTGTATGCCACATATTATGTGAATCAAGGTATTTTAGCACAGAGAGCTAAGAAAAATAGTGCAGCAGAAGATGCTTTTAAACAAGCTCTTGAGATTCAGCCGAATAATGTTAATGCTCTCAATAGTTTAGGTACATTACTTTACAGTCAGGGTGCTACTACATTGAAAACTGACGCTGAAAAGGCAAAAGTAGAATTTAAAGAAGCAAAAGAATATTTGGAAAAACTTATTCCTCTGCTTTCTCCGAGTAAACCGGCTCAGAAAAAGATGATAGACAATGCCAATACAATGTTGAATTTTATAAATACTCAATTATAAAATTCATATATAATACAAAAAAGAGGCAGACCTAAAGGATCTGCCTCTTTTTTTAGTTCTCATGGTTATATTTTCTGCTTTAATTTTATTTGCCTCTCTTCAATACCATTGCCGTACGTGCCGGAATGTAAAGTTTAAGCCACTCTTTTTTCTCTTTTTTATATAAAGGGTCTGAAAGAGTAAAATGCTTCACTGTATCATCAGTCAGTCCGTGGCCGCCATAATCAGGATTATCTGTATTTAAAATGACTTCGTACTTACCGGCAGGAACTAAAAATCCATAGTCAGTGAAAGACTGTTTGGGGTTGAAGTTGAATACAAATATCAAATCCTTACGCATATACGCCAATATCTGATCACCGTCATTATGCCAAATTTCCTGAATTGGTGTAGTTTGGAAGTTTTTTACGCTTTTAATAACTTCCAACATGGCGCAATCAAAATCGCCCAGATAATGATATGCCAGATTCTTGTTATCTACCAGATTCCATTGACGACGGGCATATTTGCACGACCAGCCATTGCCTTCACGGGGGAAGTCTATCCATTCGGGATGACCGAATTCATTACCCATGAAATTAAGATAACCGCCATTGATAGTCGATGCTGTGAGTAAACGTATCATTTTATGCAAAGCAATACCGCGATGTACCGTATAATTTTCATCGCCTTTTTGCATATGCCAATACATATCGGCATCTATCAAACGGAAAACAATGGTTTTGTCGCCTACCAACGCCTGGTCATGACTTTCTGCATAAGATATTGTTTTTTCGTCCTGGCGACGATTGGTTACTTCCCAGAACATGCTGGACGGTTTCCAATCTTCATCTATCTTTTCCTTGATAGTCTTAATCCAATAATCGGGGATATTCATAGCCATGCGATAATCAAAGCCATAGCCGCCATCTTCAAATTTGGCTGCCAGACCGGGCATCCCCGATACTTCTTCCGCAATGGTGATTGCTTTGGGATTAACTTGATGAATCAAGCGGTTGGCAAGTGTCAGATAACAGATTGCATTATCATCTTGGTGACCGTTGAAGTAATCCCCATAATTACAGAATGCTTCGCCTAAGCCGTGACTGTAATACAACATAGAAGTCACGCCGTCAAAACGGAAACCGTCGAAGTGATATTCTTCCATCCAATACTTGCAGTTGGATAGTAAGAAATGGATTACTTCATTCTTTCCATAATCAAAGCAGAGCGAATCCCATGCCGGGTGTTCACGACGGGCACCCGGATAGAAATATTGATTCGGATCACCGGCAAAGTTACCCAAGCCTTCAACCTCGTTCTTCACTGCATGAGAATGAACAATATCCATGATAACGGCAATACCCATGCTGTGGGCAGTGTCAATTAATTCCTTCAGCTCTTCCGGAGTACCGAAACGGGAAGAAGCCGCAAAGAAACTGGAAACATGATAGCCGAAACTTCCATAATACGGATGTTCCTGGATTGCCATAATCTGAATACAATTATATCCGTCTTTGGCTATGCGCGGAAGAATCTTTTCCTGAAACTCTCTGTAACTGCCTACTTTTTCCTCCTCTTGTGCCATACCGATATGGCATTCATAAATCAGCAGCGGGTCTGTAGCAGCTTTGAAAGTTTTTTTCTTCATCTTGTAGGGTTTCTCCGGAGACCATACCTGCGCACTGAATATTTTGGTTTGCTCATCTTGGACAACCCGGTTGGTCCATGCCGGGATACGTTCGCCGCAACCGCCGTCCCAATGTACCATTAACTTATACAAGTCACCGTGTTTCATGGCATCAGCCGGGAGCTTTATTTCCCAATTACCGTTTGCTTTTCGTTTCAGACTGTATTTTTTCTCTTCTTTCCAATCGTTGAATGTACCAATCAGGAAAATCTGGGTGGCATTGGGGGCCCATTCGCGGAAAACCCAGCCGTTATCAGTACGGTGCAAACCAAAATAAAGGTAGCCGGATGCAAAATCCGACAATGTCTGTTTCCCTTTATTGGTTAACTCTGCCTCTTTTTCAGAAGCATGTTTATGGCGGCCGTTTATGGCATCTGCATATGGTTCCAGCCAAGGATCGTTCTTAATCAAATTCAGTGTTTCCATAGAGGATTGTTTTTGGGTATTTGTATTATGCTTTAACTTTCACAATAACTTTTTTCACGCCGTCCGGAGTGATTCCGGGAGCATGTCCGTCTTGTGGGAAGAAAATGGCAAACATACCCGGTTTTACTTCGATATAGCTTTCTGCCAGACCGGTAAAGAAAGTAATATCCTTTTCCGCGTTATAAGGAGCATCTTCCGGCATACAATCTTTTGCTGCGGTATAACCCATTATTTCAGTACCTGACAGAGGTATTTGGATATCAATAAAGTCTTTATGCGTTTCCAGTTTGGCATCTTCCTTTGTTTTAGGTTTGGTTTGCGCTACGTTTACAAGCAAATCCTTACCTTTAAGTTCGGTTTTTCCCACTTCCAAAGCGTTTAAATCGTGTGATTTCAAAAACTCAATAGCCTGTGCGAATAAAGGATTCAGCGAAGCATATTTCTCTATGTTTTCAAGTCTGTCTACTACCATAATTCAATTGTTTTTAAATTAGTTTTTAAATTTATTCAAAGTCGTCTATCGTGTAATTCACAAAGTCGGAAAAACGTTTCAGTTGCCAGAAAATATCATCTGTACGTTCCAGAAAATCAGGAGCTAAAAAGAAACTGTCAGGCTGATGACAGGAAACTGTATATTCTTTACATTGCAGATATTTCAAATACGGATAGTCTTTAGAGAAACCTTTTGGAGCTGTTTTTAGGAAATTCTCGCCGACAACGGGAAAATATTGTTTAAAAGCCGGGTCTTCGACAATTCCTCGAAACTCATCCATGTTATCATAAACCGCTTGCCTCAAGGCTTTCAGCAGGGGAGAGGGCGGGCAATAACTGCCACCTGCCAAGAGGCAGTTACCCGGTTGTAAATGAACATAGTATCCGCAATGGTCTGATTTCTTTCCTTTGGCATTGATATAGCCGCCAAAATGATTTTTATAAGGCGTTTTATCTTCGGAAAACCGTGTGTCTCGGTAGATACGGTATGTACAGTCTCTGGCTTCAATGCCGCGAATGCTTTCGTCAAACAATGAGATACGGGAGATAATTACTGTCAGCAAGTTCTCAAACTCGTTCCGGGCATTTTCATACTGCTCCCGATGGGCGTTGAACCATTCACGATTGTTGTTGGCGGATAGTTCTTTCAGAAATTGAAATATAACAGGGATGTTCATATCGTATATATCCTTATTTCTGCCAAATTTACGGATAATATTTCTAACATGCTACAAATAGGCATAAAAAAAGCATCGGCTTGGGTAAACCGATGCTCCTTACACATTTATCAATCAAACAGACGCTTCTGTTTTTTGATGTACTTACTTATCACAAGCAGGTACGTCTCCTTTAATTAATCTTATATCTAATACTATGAAAAACACATCTATATAACGTTACACTTTCAGATTTTGTTCATAAGGGTAAGGATAACTTTAGTATTTGTTATATCTTTGTCGGAAAAATAAATAAAAGATGGAAGAGTATAAATACGATGAAGAAAGTGTTAATGCACTGGTTAAGTGGGCTGAAACGGCAACATTTCCTGAACAGGTCATGTTAAGCGATGCTGAAAATATATTTGATGTAAAAAGGTATGTACGGGCTAATTTGAGCGATATAGCCGCCCATTACCCTGACGAATTCTATAATCCGGCTATTACCCGCTTATATAGATTAAAAGATAAAATGGAAGGTAAAGATAATGCAGAGTGATTGGGTCACCCTGCATTATCTTTTTCATAGCTTTATTTTGAGAATCTTGCCACTGTATCCTTCTACAGATATTTCTGTCGCCTTATAAGGCAATAAGCTTATATTTTCTTCTTTACCGGTCAATAAATCTACGGCTCGGTATTGTTCCATTTGCGGTATTTGCAGAAAATCGAAAGCGTGGGAAGGAATATTGATTGCAAGGTCTGCCGATATATGGTCGAAGTTCACGACAAACAGCAATAAATCCCGTCCGTACTTGCGCAAGAATGTATATTGTTTATGTTCGTTGAAGCGCCAACCATTGATGTTGGCATACATCAGGTCAAAGAAATCTCCTTGCGAAATCGCTTTTTCTTCATTGCACAATGTTAATATGCGTTGATAGATGCCATACAAATGCTTCTGATTGTCCGTCAGCATCTTCCCGTCAAATTTTCCGCCGTTGCGCCAGCGGCGTATGCTGTCCACGCTCCAATAGTCAAAGATAGTGGTACGTCCGTCTCTGCCGCTGAATCCTTCGCTGTCCATCCCCAGCTCGCCGAACTCCTGTCCGAAATAAATCATCATGGGATTCACATTCATACAAGCCGATACGATGAGGGCGGGAATGGCTTTACGCGGATTGCTTGCAAAGAAATCGGAAGCGATACGCTGTTCATCGTGGTTTTCCAGAAAATTCAGCATTCGCTTTTCTATCCCGCCCAGGCTTTGCCATGCCCGTGTAATGGCGGTAGCGGATTCGTTGCCGCAAACTATTGCACGAAGTGTGTCATACAATCCCACTTTATCATAGAGATAATCAAATTTTCCACGAAACAGATAATTACCGTATTCCTTCGGATTATACACTTCGGCAATAAAGAGTAGGGCAGGGTATTTGGCTTTCACTTGCGGAATAGCCCATTCCCAAAACTCGACAGGAACCATTTCCGCCATATCGCAACGGAAACCGTCGATATGCTTCTCCGCCCAAAACATCAGAATGTCCAGCATTTTATTCCATGTATCGGGAATGGGGTTGAAATAGCAGGTACCGCCATTCTGATAATCCACGCCATAATTCAGTTTGACCGTCTCATACCAGTCGTTGATGTTGGGATATGCGTCAAAGCGGTTATTTCCGGTAGCTCTGGCCGGGAACTCTTTATAAGGTTCGGCAGCAGCGCCTTTCATATCAAATTGTCCATGCAGTTCCGATTGCGGAATATAATAGAAGTTGTTATAAGGGCTGAACGCATAGTCCGTATCGTCATTTGCTCCCAGTTGAGAAGTCCCGTCCGGCTGCATATCCGAATGATACTGACGCGCTACGTGGTTGGGAACGAAGTCGATGATAACCTTCAACCCGCTGCGATGAGTGCGTTGCACCAGATTTTCAAATTCTCTCATGCGTTCGGGAACGTCTTTCGCCAAATCGGGGTCTACATCATAATAGTCTTTTATTGCGTATGGCGAACCGGCTTTGCCTTTTACGATAGCCGGATGATCGGGGCGGATGTTGTAGCGACGATAATCCGTTTGCGTTGCATGTTCAATAATGCCGGTATACCAAATATGGGTAGCCCCCAGCTTTTTGATTTCTCCTAATGCCTTGACGGTAAAATCCGCCATCTTGCCACATCCGTTTTCGGTAATACTGCCGTTATTGATGCAGTGGTTATTGTTATTTCCGAATAATCGGGTAAACACTTGATAAATAATCAGTTTTTCGTCGCTCATTTCTTTCTATTTAGAGAATGGTTATTTTTATTCTTTCCATATAGTGCCTTTTTCTATTTGCAGGCGTTCCAGTATATCATTAGTGGCATTATATCCTTGCATAAATATCTCCTCTGCCTTTTCCAGTTCCCTGTTGCTGTAACCGTCCAGATTGTAAGGCTCTATCAACAGGTCGGCTTTTTCCCGTTCGGGAAATGAATTGGAACGGAACATGAAGTTGTACGAACGTAAGGCGACGCTTACAATATTCATTTTGTACTTAGGCGCCATTAATGGGCTGACATTGATTGCCACAACTTTCTCGCATACCCGCCGGATGGTAGATACGGGCAGGTTCATCAGCAGTCCGCCGTCTACGTAGTACGTCTCGTCTATTTTTACGGGTGCGAACAGTACGGGCATACAGCAGGATGCGGCTACGCGTTCTGCAATATCTCCTTTATGAAAATGTGCAAGGCGCCCGTGGTCCAAATCCGTGGCGGTGATAATCAGCGGTAGCTGCAATTCTTCCAGTTTCTTCGCTTTCAGGTTGCTTTTCAGGAAGTCTTTGAATTCGCTAAGTTCAAACAAGCCCACTTTGGGAATTACCAGTTTCGTTAAATCCTGGAATTTATGTCCGGCAAAATAATCCAGAACTTTATGAGGTTCGTTACCGTCCGCATAGAAAACACCTGCCAGTGCACCTGCGCTGACACCGGAAATGATATTGGGCTTGATATCGTGCTCCAATAAGGCCTGCATGGCTCCTAAATGGGCAAAACCTTTAATGAAACCGCCGCTCAAGGCATAGCCGATAGAGTATTTATTAGAGAACCAATTGTTCGTTGCTCCTTCCATGTTGTTGAAATCTACTATTTTTTGTTCGGTACGAAATTAGTTATTTTATCGTAGTAAGAAAGGAAAATAGCAGAAAAATGTTCATTTATTATAATATCCACGGAAATTTGAAACACGTTTCATCAAACAGCGCATAGTCGGCCGTACCGTTTACTGCAAAGGTTTTGATGCTGCGTGCCTCTTTCAGCAGTTCGCGTGCCAACTTTATGGTAGCTCCTGTTTTTATACGGTCGTCCACCAGCAGGATGCTTTTTCCCCTGAAGTTAAAATCGACAGGAGCCAGCAGTTGCGGAGCATCGTACTTAGGATGCTGATATTCGTCCCTCAAATTGATGCGCAGCAGATGCACTTCTTTTTGTAAACGCTGATTGATGATGCCTGCCGGAACGATGCCGCCATTGGCAATGGCTACAATCATATCAAAATCATCGTGAAACTCAATTGTACGGAAGCGTTCCAGCACTTCTTCCATTGTTTTTGCCATAAGAGTAATGCGGTTTATATTTTTATCAACTCGTAATCCATTGTTCCCAAGCCTATTTTTTCGGCGTGACGCAATCCGGCAAGCCAGTCCGTATCAGGATGTATCATGTGGAATTTGTCGCAGCCGCACAAGTCTTCGTGTTCGTGCTTTTTGGCAAGCACATTATCACTGTGCAGTACGGGAGCCTGAATCACCAGGTCTGCACACGCCTTATCCAGCGCTACGGGGTCTGCCGATGCCAGCATGCCGAGGTCGGGAATGATGGCGGCATCATTATGGTTCCAGCAGTCGCACTCCGGCGATACGTTCATAATGAAACTGATATGGAAGTGCGGTTTGTCTTTCAGCACGGCAACGGAATATTCAGCAATCTTGTAGTTCAGCCGTTCGGACGTATCCCAGTCGCTCACTACGGCGGCGTCGTGCTGGCACAAAGCTACGCATTGTCCGCATCCCACACATTTGGTATAGTCTATTTCCGCTTTGCGTTCGGCATTCAGATGAATGGCATCGTGGGCGCAGTGTTTTACACAGATATTGCATCCGATACAATTTTCGGTGGCAACTTTGGGCTGTGAGGAGGCGTGCAGTTCCAGCTTACCGCCTACGCTGGCGCATCCCATCCCGAGATTTTTCAGAGCGCCGCCAAATCCGGCCTGTTCATGGCCTTTAAAATGGTTCATGCTGATGATTATGTCCGCATCAGCAATGGCAGTACCTATCTTGGGAGCAGGGCAGTATTCTCCGTCTATCGGTATTTCTCTGTAGTCCGTCCCTTTTAGTCCGTCGGCAATAATCACCTGGCATTGAGCGGATATAGGATTGAAGCCGTTCTCCATGGCGCTCTGCAAATGGTCTACCGCATTGGAGCGACGTCCGGAATACAACGTATTGCAATCCGTCAGAAAAGGCTTGGCTCCGAAACTGCGAAGCAGATTTGCCATGCGGGCGGCATAATTAGGGCGGATATACGCCAGATTGCCCGGTTCGCCGAAATGTATCTTAATAGCGGTAAAACTGTCTTTTAAAGGAAGCTGTCCGATGCCTGCACGTTTAAGCAGACGTTCCATCTTATCTAAAAGATTAGAGGTGGGAGAGGTGCGTAGGTCTGAAAAATATACTTTGGCTTTTTCCATGATAGATAGCTGTGTGTTATGATTGTTTCTGCAAAAATAATAGATAATATTAAATAATGGCAGGTATATGCAACAAAAAAAGCAGCGGAGTGGATACCGCTGCTTCAACTTTGTTTTCAAGAAAAGGCAATTTGCTGTCTCTATGACAATCAGCCTAACGGGTTTTCTTCTTCGCCGCCGTTGCCGGAACCGCCACTGCCATTGTTCCCGCTACTGCTGCTGCCGTCCGTATAATCGGTGTCTACAGGTACGGAACGGGTAACACTCATTTCATTCAGCATGCGGTTGAATATCTTTCCCGGTGTAAACACGATACGTTTTGAAAGGATATTGCTTGCCTTAACGGCATCTTCCGTATCCGCACTTTTGGTTTTAATTGTAGGCCGGAACAATCCGAACTCACCCATTTGTATGGTCTTGCCGTCGTCGATATCTTCCGCCATCATATCTACCAAACCGCTTACCACCAAATCCACCACTTTGCGGTGAATGCCGCACAAACGACTGACCTTTTCACACATTTTGTCGAAGTTCATTTTACCCGAACCGACAGATTTCGCTACATACTTTTCTGTGTTCGTCTTGTCAAAGCCGAATACTCTTTTGGTTACTACATACTTTAAAGCCATAATTGTTAAAGTTTAAAAGGTTAAAAAAATAAGGTTTACTAATGCCATTTATTTTTAATGACTATGCAAAGATACAACGGGCGTCCGCTGCCGCAGTCCCCTTTTAAACCCTTTAGAAATGTTTTTCCAATAATAAATTGCTATTGTAGCTGAAAAGTCTTATGGTTGTTTCCCATTGTTACGCAATGATATAAAATTAGGGTAAAACGGCAGTAGAAGATAAAATGTATTGTTCTTTTAATATAGTCGAGAAATGAGAAGAATTTTTGGAGTTTACGTTGCATAAACATCTGATTAGAACTTTTTTGTTCAAATGGTTTATTGCTCAATGTTGTCATTGGAAATACCTACCGTCTGCCCACCATCCACTACAAGCGCATAGCCGACCATAAATCCGGCTCCTTCCGAACACAACCACAGCACGGAGGATACCATTTCTTCCACCTTACCCAACCTGCCGATAGGTTCCTGTGCCGCCATAGCCTTGTAACCTTCCGGTGTTCCACCGGAGAAACGGCGTATCATCTCCGTGTCGATGACTCCCGGACAGACTGCGTTGATGCGGATGGGAAAAAAGATATTGTCTGAGGAGAAATAGGCAATCAATATTTTTTATCCATATTGTTATTTGATTAAATTGTGTTTTTTCAGCCATGCCAATATTTCATTATCAGCATTGCTCGCATTGGATTCACGGATAGCAAGACCTTCTGTTACATTAGCTTTCGTAGCTAAACGGCGTATTGTTTGTACACTTTGCCCCATTCTGCTACCTCCATGTGTCATAAACGGTACTATTTTCTTTCCGGATAAATCTACCGTGGAAAGGAAGGTACGCACAGGCGGTGCGAGGGTGTTGAACCAGCACGGAGAACCGATATAAATCACATCGTATTGTTCTATGTTTTGAGGAAGCGATGCGAGTTCAGGTTTATACTTGTCTCGAACTTCCCGTTTTGCAATTTCTTCTATTTCATCACGGTCAGTAGTATAGGGAACAGCGAGTTTCAGTTCGAATCCTTCCGCCCCCGTTAGATAGCTTATTTTTTCTGCGACGGCGCGTGTATTACCTCCCCATGAAAAAAATACGACTAACGATTTTCTGGGCGTGGCATTACTTGTTTGGGGTTGCTTTTGTGCGCTTGTTGAGCTGCAACTACATAATCCAATGACGGATAAAAGCAGGCATAAAAGTTTTGTTCTCATAACAGTTCATTATTTGAGATTGGATTTGAAAAATGCTTCCAGCTTGTCGAACGGAATCATCCGGTCATAGAGGTCTGTATGGTTGGCTCCGGGAATAATCAGCAGTTCCTTGTTGTCACCCTTGAGGTGTTTGAAAGCATCTTCGCTGAAATAGCGTGAATGGGCATTCTCGCCGTGAATGAGCAATACGGCATTGTCTATCTCGTTGATGTAGGACAACAATGGCATATTGATGAACGAGAGAGCCATCGTGGGACTCCATGCCCCGTTGGAGTTGATGGAGCGAGCGTGGAAACCGCGATCGGTCTTGTAATAATCGAAGTAGTCTTTGACGAACTGCGGTTCATCGCCCTTGATTTCAGCGGGCAGACCGGGTGTTCCGGAAGTGACCGTACCGTTCTGCGCATCGTGGGTACGGATGGTATTTATCGCTTCACGCTTCGCCTTACGAGCTTCGGAGCTGTCTTCGGCATCGAAATAGCCGTTGGCATTCACGCGGCTCATGTCGTACATCGTGGAAGCAACCGTTGCCTTGATGCGCGTGTCCATTGCAGCGGCATTCAGTCCCATGCCACCAAATCCGCAGATGCCGATGATACCGATGCGTTCCGCATCTACGTTAGGCAGTGCTGCCAGAAAATCAACTGCCGCGCTGAAATCTTCCGTGTTGATGTCGGGTGATGCAGTGTTCCGCGGTTCGCCGCCGCTTTCGCCCGTATAAGAGGGGTCGAATGCGAGGGTAAGGAATCCACGTTCGGCCATTGTTTGTGCATAAAGTCCCGAAGCCTGTTCTTTTACTGCGCCGAACGGACCGCTCACGGCAATGGCGGCGAGTTTGCCTTCAGCGTTCTTTGGTTCGTAGAGGTCGGCGGCAAGCGTGATGCCGTAACGATTGCGGAAGGTTACTTTACGATGATTTACTTTGTTACTCTGCGGGAATATTTTGTCCCATTCTTGTGTCAGATTCAATGTTTCCATATTATCACTTGGTTTTTGATTTGTTGTACTGTTCGTGCAACCGGTAAGCAGTCCTATACCCAACAAGGCTGCGATAGTTGCCGATTTAAGATTCGCTGTTTTCATTTCTCTGTTACTTAAATGATTATTGTCTTATTTTCTAATGCAAAGATACGGGGATAAGACCAATCGGACATTGTTGTGAGGCTCAAAGAGGATTATTCAAAAGCTCAATTATATATTTTCTCAAAAGCTCAATGTAAATGCTAAAAAAATTGCTCCAATGACTGATGAACATTGGAGCAAATAATCAGATGAGCGGATAACGTGCGGCGGTTATAAGAAGGTACCGTTGCAAACCTGAAGCAATTATCCTTTAATGGTTTTCCCCATTTCGTATGCATGCACTAACGAAGGATGCCCTTCCGTTTCACCCGGTGCACTGACACCTCCGGCGAAAACTGTCCCTGTAAGACGGGCTTTTTCGAAGCAGTCAATCCATCCGGTAAGTCCCGCAACGGCACGTTCCGGTACATATTCCTCATCTTCTGCCGCACTGGTCAGCATATAAATGTCGCGGAAATGATAATCGGACGAATAGAGCGGATTGGCACGATCAAGCAAAGTTTTGAGCTGACCACACATCTCATAATAATAGATGGGCGTAGCGAATACGATTACATCGGCATCGTGCATTTTGGCCACGATTGCGGGGGCATCATCGTTGATAACGCAGTGCTGTGTTTTCTGACAGGCGAGACATCCTTTGCAGAAACGGATGTTTTTTTCTCTGATTGTTATTTTTTCGACCTCATTCCCTGCTTCGGAAGCTCCTCTGGCAAACGCATCGGCTAAGGATTCCGAATTGCTCCGCAAGCGGAGACTCGATGATATGACTAATACTTTTTTCATTGTTCTGTTTCTATATTATTTTATTCCTTATTTGTATACTCTCTCAAAAATCGACGTGCAATCTTCTCCGTCTTTTTTGGAGAATCATCCGGATTGCAAGCACTTAATGTTAAAGTCTGACTGCACGCCATCATTAAAGATATCAACCACTTTATCATAACTGTTTCGTTTTATGTTTCTGATTTCGGAAGCGAAGTTAAGGAGAAAACTCCACAGCGACCTTACTGTGAGGCTCAAATAAGATTTCTCAAAAGTTCAATACTTTCCAGTATTCGAATTAAACGAATGCGGCGGTAGGCGATATGCCATATTGTTTTTTAAATGCGGTCGAGAAGTGTGACGGATTCTTGAATCCAACTTCGGCATAAACATCCACAATCTTTCTGTTGCCCCCCTGCATTTTAACGTAAGCTACTTCAAGTCGTTTACGGATGAGCCATTTTTCAGGTGTCAGATCGCTAATCTTCTTGAAATCCCGTTTGAACGTAGCAAGGCTGCGCCCTGTGTAATGTGCCATTTCTTCCATTGTGAACTCGCACATATAGTTTTCGTTCATAAACTCCATGATGTCAATTTTCCACGGCTCGTTGAAATCGAAGAGCATCGGTGCGAACCGATTGTCAATATGCAACAATGCAAGCAAACCTTCCTGTAATTTCAGTTGCATCAGGTCATCTGCAGGTTTTACTTCCGGATTGAAATAAGGCGTCATAGAAGTAAAAAGGCTGGCGAGTTCCACAGTCTTGGGTAGTTTTATCACACCGGAATCGAGCTTTGGAGTGTTAGTTGGCATTCTGTGTTGTTCCAGCTTACCGTACATTTCGCGCAGGAAACGGCGTGTAAACATAAGGAAGATACCGCAATACCGTTCACCGTCTTTTGTTTTTTTATACATGGTAATGTGGTGGTCACGCGGTATGAAGATGCATTCGCCCTTTCCGACATGAATCTGCTCTTTTCCATTATCAAGAATCATCTCACCCGAATAGACATAGTTAATGGCATATTCGCGTGAACGGTGTACACAACCGCTAAAGTCATTGTAATAGAAACTGTAAAATACATTATTATAGTTGAATATGAGCTTCATCGGTTCTGATTGTCCATTTATCATATTTTGTGTTTTAGTCTGATTTTTCATTTTTAATACGGTTTGATTGGATTAGACATTCTTTTCGGATACAAAGGTAGGAAGGTAAGAGGTAGCTTTCGGTAGATGAATTACGGATAAAATAAACTCTATTACAGATTTATATGTCGGTAATAGAGTTTATATTTGGCACAAATGCCTAAAATGGTTACATTTGTAATGTCCTCGTTTTAATAGGACGGAAATAATAATATGTGGTTGGATTTTTATATGTTCCTAACCCTTGCGTCAGGCATTGCTTTGGCTGTTTTGGGATGGCAGTTATGCAGCATTCATATTCCTCATAGGGAAGATACGCACCGACTGCGGACGGCACGTGCCATTCTTGCCGCATCTTATTTCATTCTTGCTATTCCTGCTTTTTGCGAACTGTTTAATGGTGGAGAGGCCGACCGTAAAATCATTGCAGTCTTTACGATAGCAGTGGCCGCTTACCAATCGTTACTGTTTACCGTCACACTGCTGACATTTATTCAACCGCTGTATGTTACCTGCCACAGAGTACGGATACAAGCAGGAATCGTAACGGTTGCAGTTGCCTTATTTCTGTTTATGGCTTTGACAAGTGAGGAATGCTGGGTGTTTTTTGTTGCATTGGCTGTATATGCAGTGCAGTTAGTCTGTTATACATTGTTATTTCGCCGAAAGTATGCCGAGTGCCTTCGATTGTTGGAAGAATATTACGATGAAGACCAGCATGCACGGCTGCGTTGGACGAAATTCGGCTTTTATGCTGCACTCTCGGTTGGTATAGCCGCTTCTCTGTCCGTGTGGCTGCCACCGGTTGCTTATAATATTTTTACTGTCGGTTACATTTTGTTTTACGGGTGGTTTGCCGGTCGTTTTTGTAATTATGTGGTAAAAATCAATTATTATCTGCCGGCCGTAACGCAGGGACAGGAACCGGTTCGTCTGCAAGCGGTAGATATGGCTGCCTGTGGATTGTCCGAACCGGAACTGGCAACGGAGAAAGAGCATCTGCGGCTTGCACTCGAACGTTGGGTTGCCGAACGGCGTTTTACCCGTCCTGAAGAAGGCAGGGAACAAATTGCGCGGGAATTGGGGACGACAAAAGAGTTTCTTTGCTGGTATTTCAAGAATGAGATAGGCCGGGACTTCCGTCCGTGGCGTGTCGGCTTACGTATCGAATATGCCAAACAATTGCTGGCCGAAGAACTCGGCATCTCCATGAACGACCTTGCACGCAAGGTAGGGTTTGCCACTAAAAGCAACTTTTACGGATATTTTAAAAAGCTCACGGGTGAAACCCCGGTCGAGTATCAGCGGCGGATTGTGTCACAATGCTGACTTTGCAAAGTGAATAAGCATACGCTGTAAAAATACCAAACGTTTTTTTGAGTAGTAAAGCAGGCAGTCTGTTTCGTGTAAAAATGAAACAGACCGGTCTATTTTGTGCCGTAGTATCAAATAGACCACATGCACTCTTGTCCTCACAGTTGCTATAATGTAAATTTACAGCATCGTTAGATAACGGGATATCAATAATTTATACTGTAAAGAACCTATGAAAGTAAAAAAAATGATTCTGTTCCTGTCGGTGGCAATGCTGTTGGCAGGATGCGACAAAGACAATGCTCCGGTGGCTGTATCGGAAGTTACGCTGTCCCGGACGGCATTGACAATGACCGTCGGTGATACGGAAAAACTTACAGCTACCGTACTGCCGGAGCATGCCGGGTATGACGGCCTTGTATGGAGCAGCAACAACACGTCCGTTGCATTAGTCGATGTGGAAGGGCTTGTAACGGCTGTCTCTGCCGGAAATGCCACTATTACCGCAACTGTGGGTGGCAAACAGGCAACCTGCGAAGTGACGGTAGCGGATGCCGTGCCGGAAGGTCTCACCGTCACCACCTACGAAGCTCTGCTCGAAGCACTACGGACGGGCGGTGCCTCGGCCGATGTCCCGACACTCATTATGCTGGGTAGTGACATTACGATACCGGCAGGTGGTGACCGCACCAATCCACCCATAAACGGTAGCGGCTACTTTAAGATAGACGGCGGCGGCCACACCCTCGTCCGAGAAAATGAAAGCTACTATTTCCTTGGCAATATCAATGCCGACGATGATGCCGTCCATATCGAACTCACCAATATCAAACTGGCTCAAGGCGCGAACTCATTTTTGTCCATGATATATGTCTGTAACGGTAGGATTACGTTGGGTAAAGGCGTAGCATTGAACGGGCAGCATATGATTGCGACTGTCGGCGAAAAAGCGGCATTGGAACTGGGTGACGGCTGCGAATTGTCTGACGCGACAGGCAGTTCGTACAGTACAACGGTCAGGAATGGCGCTATCCTCGTGCTGAACGGCGGAAAGACTGCTGCCGGGACTTACATACGTCTCTCCAACGATATCTTTCCGGCCGTTTCCTATCCCCTTATCTCCGTTCCGAAAGCCCTTACGGGTGATGTGCACCTCTGTTTCACGCTGAACGGTATATCCGCTATCGCCCAGGGTGCCGACGGTTATCAACTGACGCAGGCGGACTACGACCGTTTGACAGTGAATCCTGAGTCGTCATGGGTCAGTCTCTATGGAGAAACGATGAAGCAGTATAATGATGACATCTTTGAACTTTATCTCGACCCGACGGCGGATTATCAAATCAAGTTGCGCCTGAAAAATTTCACACCACCCGCTTCCGGTAATATCGACATGACCTCCATGACTGCCGATGAAGCGCAGCTAACCATCCATGCCGCCCTCGCCGCAGGCTTCACCGAACTCAAGCTGACGGGCGAACTTTCCAAGATAGGAATGGGCGGTAGTTGGGGTACATTTATCAATAATAAACAAATTACGAAATGCGACCTCACCGGAGTGACGGGCTGGGGGACAACGCCAACACTGCCCAATGTCGCCTTTGCGAATTGCACCGCCTTGCAGGAGGTGACGCTGCCCGATGATATGAAGGTAATCGGAGGTAGTGCTTTTTCCGGTTGCGCTGCGCTGACTACGGTGAATCTTTCGCAGGTTACCCGGATTAATCTAAGCGCATTCTGGGGATGCACTTCATTGGAGACGCTCGCTTTGGATAATGTGACTGCGATAGGCCAGGAGGCTTTCTACGAATGCACGGGCCTCGAAACGCTCAAAATACCGAAGTGTACCGAGTTCGGCAATTATATCGTAACGGGCTGCCGCAGCCTCACCCGGATAGAAGCTACCGTAGCCGGAAATTTCGTTGACATAAGTGATGGTCGCAGCAGTATAGAGCACACCGCCGTTTTTCACAACAGAGATACTCATTCCGGAGAGAACGCATTCGCTCCTGCCAGGTGCGACCTTGTGCTGAACACCGACAAGCAAGAGGACGGTACTGCCGTCCCAAAAGTTTCCGGCAATAACAGATGGACTTTGGCGGCCAATGCCAGTCCTATGATGTGGAAAAGCATTACTTTCCGGCAATAGAAGATTTTGCTATCAATTTTATCATATTATTTCTTAAATTGAATTTATGGTGTAATCATTATTTGGGCACAATCTCATGTAGATAAAGAATTCAAACAAAGCATTGCTATGTAGAAAAGTAAAACGATTATACAGTCAATACACCCCTATAAACGAATGTATTTTGAATTTTACTACAATTTTTGAAAATTTATTAATAAATTGTTTCATAATTTATTAATAGGCGTTTTAAGACTATAAATGAGATTACGGAAATATAAGTACAAAAAAAACGGCAAATCACTGTGTGAAATGCCGTTTTTTTATGTCGTTTTAGGAGATTAATCGGGGTATGGGTCACCCAAATTCTCGAATATAAGCATTTGCTGCTTGGGAGAAAGCCAGCGATGATTGTAAGGAAGATAGCCGGTTTCTGCCAACAATGTTGCCAATTTTGTACATCTTTTGATGCTGCGTTGCAGACATCGCACTGCATTTTTGGGAGTAGCGCAACCGGGGAAATACATTTGCGCCAATTCAGAAAAGGAAGAAGTAGATTTTGCCATTTGCTAAGTTTTAGGTTAATGTTATCAATTGTACGATATGCAAATATACGAAATCAAGATACCCTTTGTCAAGTATTTCGGGCTTTAATTATGAAGTTTCTCCTTGAAAGTTTTCCTCTCTATATTCCGCTTGTTGTTTGTGGGGGGAATTTTCTGATAACTTCTTCGGTGGAATTTAAGGGAACAAAATTAATTTCCCCGGAAAAGAAATGGCACAAAGGTCCGTTTCCATGTCCTATATGCAGGTCTTTACCATGATAAATTGCTTTGCTTATATAAACTTTGGCTTGCCGGACAGCTTCTTCAAGTCCCTTGCCGCGGGCGGCAAAGGCAGCGATGGCGGAAGAAAGCGTGCATCCCGTACCGTGAAGGTTGCGGCTCTCTATTTTTTGCTGTTCGAACAGGCTGAAACGGCCGTTGTTGTACAATACATCGCACATTGTATTGCCGGATAAGTGACCGCCCTTTACCAGTACGGCGCAGTGATAGCGGTTCGCTAATTCACAGGCGGCCAGTTTCATCTCCTCTATATCCGTAACGGGATTTGAAAGGAGCAGGGATGCTTCGCCCAAATTGGGGGTTATCAGGGAACAGAGAGGAAACAGCTCCTCTTGAATGGTGCGCACGGTATCTTCCGTCATTAGCTTTCGTCCGCTGGTGGATACCATAACGGGGTCATAAACGACAAAACGAGACCGGATATTTTGCAAGCACTCCGCTATGGTGTGCACGATAGCGGCATTGTGCACCATTCCTATCTTGATAGCGGCAGGCCGCAAATCATCCATGACGGATGTTATCTGCGCACGGACAATGTCCGGTGGGATAGGGCATACAGCCTGAACCCCCATTGTGTTTTGTGCCGTAACGGCAGTAATGACAGAGGCTGCATATCCTTTGAGTGCGGAAATCGTTTTAATATCCGCTTGTATGCCTGCACCGCCGGAGCAGTCGGAGCCGGCAATGGTGAGAATGACCGGAATAGTCGACATGATAATAAAATGTTTGTTGGTTAAAATAAAGATGCCGCACGGAGCAATTCCTTGAAATGCCCGATAAAATCCGTTCCCGTCCGTTTCCATATATCTCCCAAAAGGACCGCACCGCCGAAGCCCAATGAGCTGATTTCAGGGAAATGCGCTGCCGTAACGCCGCCCAATGCCATAACTTTAGCGTCTATAATGCCCGCCTGCCGCGCCTTTTGCAAACTATCGGTAGTATAGGCAGAGGGATATCCTTCTTTGGAAATGCTGTCGTATATGGGACTGAGAAATACGTAATCGCATGTTGCTTTGTATTTGGCGACTTCTTCCAGCGAATGGCAGGAACGGCTGACGTGTCCGGTGAAGCCTGCCGGTGCTGCCGGGTTGCGTCCGTTCAGATGAATGCCTTTCAAATTTCGGAAAGACGCCAGTTGGAAATGCTCGTGTGTGACGATACGTTTCAGATATTCAGGCGGAAGCCGGTTCAATAATTGTTCCATGTCTTCATAAGAAGCGCCGGGTTTCCGGAGATGCAGTATCTCAAGTCCTGCATCGAACAGGGAAGTGATTGCTTCGGCTTCTCCTTCAAAGAATGCAGGCTGGGTAATTGTTATCAGTTTCATGTTTTCCGAGGTATTTTACAGTAAAAGAACGAACGATTGCATGGTTCTTAAATCGACAGTCCATAGTTTTCCGGCCAAAACCTCGCCGTAGCCGCAGATGAGCTTCAGCGTTTCGCTTGCTTCCACACTGCCTACCACGGCAGGAGTAACGCCTATGACGGAATTGTCGGGAGCGGGCATCTGTAATGTTGCGGTTTCGTCGGGAAACAAATCCCTGTATGTCCTGGGCCGATCACCGTAACAGAATACGGAGACTTGCCCTTCAAAGCCCTGGATGGCTCCGTACACATACGGTTTGTGCAGTGCGCTGCAACTGTCGCTAATCAGATAACGGGTGGAGAAGTTGTCGCATCCGTCTACAACGATGTCATAATCGGCAATCAGACGGCGGGCATTCTCCCGGTTGAGGCGAAAAGGGTAGACGTTCACTTCTATATTACCGTTCAAAGCCCGCAATCTTTGGGCGGCACAGTGTACCTTAAGCTGTCCTACTTCGTTCTCCGTATACAATACCTGGCGCTGCAGGTTGCTGATACCGACCGTATCATCGTCCGCCAAACCTATTGTACCTACTCCTGCACCTGCAAGGTAGAGGGCGGCAGGGGAACCAAGTCCGCCTGCGCCTACTATCAGAACTCTTGCCTTATGCAGTTTTTCCTGTCCGCCTTCTCCGATTTCGGGAAGGGAAATTTGTCTGCTGTATCGGGTCATGATGAAAATTATAAACTATGAAAAAGGGATTCAAACCCGTTTCAGGTCGAAACTGGCATCCCAGTCTTTCCATACGGGTTCGCGTCCTAAACTCTTTAAGGCTTTGTCTACTTCTACGGCCTTGCGCTCGTCGCTGACGTGGAATTGCTCCAAAGTCTGCGGATAGCTGTAATATCCGCCCGGTTCCGTTTTGCTTTCCGCGCTCATGGTAGTGACTCCCAGAGTGGCCATGTGGTCGCGTATAAAAGCCGGTTCGCGGGTAGAGTAGGATATGTCCACATCATGGTCGAATATCCGCATGGCAAATGTAACTTGTGCCAGTTCGCGGTCGCTCATTACCACATTGGGTTGGAAGCCGCCGTTTTCCGAAGGGCGCATACGCGGGAAGTTGACGCTGTATTTCGTTTTCCAGTAATGTTTCTGGAGATAGCGCAGGTGATACGCCATCATACAGATATCCGTTCTCCATTCTTTCTCCAGACCTATCAGCACACCCATGCCGATAGAATGTACGCCTGCCTGCCCCATGCGGTCGAAACCGTTGACACGCCATTCGAATCTGGACTTCATGCCGCGCGGGTGATAAATGTTATAGTTTGCCTTGTGGTAGGTTTCCTGGAAACAGATAACGCCGTTCATGCCATGCTCTTTCAGTTCGGCATACTCTTCGGCTTTCAGGGGCATTACCTCAATCTTCAGGTTGCTGAAATAAGGTTTTGCCAAATCGAGCGCGCGGGCGATGTACGGAACACCGGCTTTGGCAGGATTTTCACCCGTAACCAGCAGCAGGTTTTCAAACGGCGCGAGCTTCTTGATAGCCTTGTATTCGTTTACAATCTCCTCTTTCGTCAGTATGGTGCGGGGCATGGGATTGCTGATGTGGAAACCGCAGTACACGCACGAGTTGGTACAGGAGTTCGTAATATACAACGGCACAAACATGGAAATCGTTTTTCCGAAACGCTCTTACGCGTCCTTCTTGCTTAAACGTGCCATTGTTTCCAGATAGGGGACGGCAGCCGGTGAGATGAGTGCCATAAAATCCTCTACGTCACAATGTTCTTTGGATAGGGCACGACGCACGTCCGCATCTGTTTTGGCATTGATGCGCCGGGTCGTCTCTTCCCAGGATATTTTCTCTAATTCGTCTGAAAACATTTTATTCTATGATAAAAACAATTCGCTAATGAAACGGATAGAATACAAAGACGTGAAAATAAATCTGTTGTCTCTGTATTCCAGCCTGACAAGTTATTCCTTTTTCTTTCCCAGTTCCCTTGACAACCGCATTGCGCAGAAGTTAGGCCCGCACATCGTGCAGTATTCTCCGTCGATGTGATGTCCTGCCCGGAAATAAGTCTGTGCCCGTTCGGGGTCGAGCGACAAGTCGAACTGGTCTTTCCAGCGGAACTCATAGCGTGCCTTACTCAGGGCGTTGTCGCGTACTTGTGCGCCGGGGTGTCCTTTGGCAAGGTCGGCGGCATGGGCGGCTATCTTATAGGTGATGACACCTGTGCGCACATCTT
>ENA-OPSK01001127-OPSK01001127.1-human-gut-metagenome-genome-assembly--contig:-NODE-1127-length-21575-cov-2.876673_pt1 | contig 21575 bp, 19 predicted proteins | sample MGYA00241807_ERZ501905 | MGnify/ENA primary metagenome ERZ501905 (study PRJEB25962, sample SAMEA2042111) | human gut metagenome | biome: human gut; feature: human-associated habitat; material: faeces...
ATAAATCCTTCATTGCAAACGACTTTTCTACGTTTCCGGTGACAATTACCCGGTGAGCGACGCATTTTGCATCCGGTGGCATGATGGTTCCTTTGTTGTCAAGGTAGTAATTCTGACCGTTGGAGCTCATCACCCGAAGAATAGGGATACGTTGTGTCACTTCCACGCATACTTTGCCGCTGGGTGTTTTGTAACACTCGGCTTCGTCAATCAACGGATGTTTGCTTAGTTCCCGTTCCAGTGACTTGGTAGAGATGCGCTCCATCTTCTTTCCGATGGGGTAGATCCCTTTGTGCTGAAGGATACCTTTCAGCTCTTCTTTGGTGATGAAGCCGGCGTATGCGGTATCCTTGATAACCAATTCCATGTCACGGCAGGTCTGGTCGGCAGGCTTGCGGTTGAATGCGGTGATAGCTACGGCGAGGTAGGCTATAAGCACCAGCATGACGATGGATAGAAGGATTCTCTTTACCATAGTTTTTTTATTAATGAAGAATTAAGAATGAAGAATGAAGAATTGCTGCGCATCAATACGCTGGATAGAGATTCTTCATTCTTCATTATTCATTCTTAATTTTTTTGTTTCTAATAGTTCCTTTATTTCAGGGACATAGTTGTCAATGTCTCCAGCCCCCAAAGTGATTAATACTTCAATGTTTTTATCTTTCAGAATGTTCAGTATATCTTCCTTTTTGCACATACTTTTTTCAATGCCCGGACGGAGATTGTCATAAATCAGTTTGCTGGTGACGCCCGGAATCGGTGCTTCACGTGCCGGATAGATGTCTACCAGGATCACTTCGTCGAGTAGCGACAGGCTATCGGCAAAATCTTGATAGAAGTCGCGGGTGCGGGTATAGAGATGCGGCTGGAAGATGGCTGTAATCTTCTTGTCCTTGTAAAGCTCGCGCATAGACAACACGCTCTGTTTGATTTCAGAGGGGTGGTGGGCATAATCACTCAAAAAGACGATACGGTCGTTCTTGATCTTGAAGTCGAACCGGCGGTCTACTCCGCGGAAACTTGCCATGCCTCTTTTTATTTCTTCATCGGTCACCCCGTTAAGGTGTGCCAATGCCATGGCGGCTACGCCGTTTTCTATGTTGATGCTAACCGGAATTCCCAGTTGAATATCGTTGATACGGGTGTCCGGGGCAACAAAGTCGATGAATATTTCTCCGTTTCCGATGCGGATGTTTTCTGCATGGAAGTCACCCTCGTCGCGTGAGTAAGTATAGACACGAACACCCGGCTGCACTTTTGGTTGCAGGGAGATGCCTTTGCGGATAATCAGTGCGCCACCCGGTTGGATAAGCGTGGTATAATGCTCGAAACTTTCCAGGTAGGCTTGTTCTGTGCCGTAGATGTCCAGATGATCGGGGTCGGTAGATGTAATTACGGTCATATAGGGCGACAGCCAGTGGAAAGAACGGTCGAACTCATCTGCTTCAATCACCGTGTAAGGGCTTGTTTGAGAGAGTAGCAGGTTGGTGCCGTAGTTCTTTGAGATTCCTCCGAGAAAAGCGGTACATTCCACGTGCGATTGATGGAGCAAATGGGCTGTCATCGTCGATGTGGTTGTTTTACCGTGAGTGCCTGCGACGCACAGACCTTTGCTCGAATGGGTAATCGTTCCCAATACTTGGGCGCGTTTCTGTATTTCGAATCCGTTGTTGCGGAAATAAACGATTTCTTCATGTTCCTGCGGAACGGCGGGCGTGTATATGACTAACGTGCTTTCCTTGTCTTTGCAGGCTTCGGGAATCAGGTCGACGTTTTCTTCATAATGTATTTGTGCACCTTCAGCGATCAGGGTTTCAGTCAATGGAGTAGGGGTACGGTCATATCCGGCCACTACCTTGCCTTTGAAGAGGAAGTAGCGTACAAGTGCACTCATACCGATGCCGCCGGCACCTACGAAATAGACTGATTTTATCGTTTCTATATTCATTTCTTCTGTTTTTTATTTTAGTACGGATTACGTCGTTTGATCCCGGAGCTATACCGCTACTTCAACCTGTGTGCAATCCGATAATCTATTTATCTGTTTTTTGCTTCTGTTTATCAGCTCTTTACTTCCGCCAGTTTGATAACCTCCTGTGCGATGATTCTCGCAGAATCGGGCAAAGCCAGCTTGGCGATATTCTCTTTCAGTTCTTTCAGTTTCTGTTCGTCATTGACGGTGGATAATGCTACATCCATCAAGGTTGTTTCCGCTTCACTGTCTTTGACGTAGATAGCTGCCTGCTTATTCACCAATGCTAAGGCATTCTTAGTCTGATGGTCTTCCGCTACATTGGGAGAAGGCACTAAGATAACAGGTTTATGTAACAGGCAGAACTCTGAAATGGAACCTGCCCCCGCACGGGAAATCACAAGATCGGCTGCTGCGTATGCGGCTGCCATGTCTTTGATGAAATCCGTTACATATAAGTTCGGAAGTGTACCTGCAGCTTTCACGGCTTCTTTCACTTGCGGGTAGTAGTATTTGCCCGTTTGCCAGATGAATTGCACGTCCGTATTTTCTTTGATGGTTGCCAGTCCGGCTGTCAGCGTATTGTTGATGGTACGTGCACCCAGACTGCCGCCTACAATCAGAATCGTTTTTTTGCCAGGCTGTAAGTTGAAGGAGCGCAATGCTTCTTCTTTAGACGGCATATCCTTTGTCAGGTTTTGGCGGACAGGATTCCCCGTCATAATAATTTTGTCGGCAGGGAAAAACTTTTCCATTCCGTCATAAGCTACACAAATCACTTTTGCTTTCTGTGCCAGGAGCTTATTGGTCACTCCGGCATACGAGTTCTGCTCCTGTATCAATGTGGGGATTCCCATCGCCTCGGCCACATTCAACGTGGGACCACTGGCATAGCCTCCTACTCCCACGGCCGCCATCGGCCTGAAATCACGGATAATCTTCCTCGCCATCCTGCGGCTTTTCCAAATCTTGAAAAGCACGGCAATATTCTTCAGCAAATGCTTGCGGTCGAAACCGCAAATCGGCAATGCCTTGATAGGATAACCGGCAGCCGGAACACGCTGCATCTCCATCCGCCCTTCGGCTCCGACGAACAATATCTCGGCTTCCGGATGCTGCGATTTGATGGCATTCGCAATGGACACGGCCGGGAATATATGTCCGCCCGTTCCTCCTCCGCTCACGATAATCCTTAACTCTTCTCTCATGAAACTGAATTTTATCAGCAAAAATAATAATAAATCCGGTATTTCTACCCTTTTTTCTTCCTTATTTTATTCTGAAAATGAATTATTTCTTACATTTCAGACCTTCACAGCCTGTCATTCTACGCCCTTACGGAAGATGACAAATCATTCTCAGCCGAACGATTTTTCAATCTCAGCCGAATGATTTTTCGTTCGCCTGAGAAAAATTTTCCAATCTGCGGCAAGAGATTCACAAGACATAAGTTATTGAAAATAAAACTCCTATAAACAAAACCATCCACAGGCCTCACCCAAAGGGCAAGCTGCGGATGGCGAATCATAAATCATGACACAAGGGTAAGTCCGTTCCCTTCCCGGGAACATCACCGCCCCTCATGCGAATCTTTCTTCAATCTTCAGTTTCTTCCGTTACCTGAGGCTTTTTCTTGGCCGAACGGCTTACGCTCAGGATGACTCCCATATACACACAATTAATCAAAGTGGACGTACCTCCTTTACTGATTAACGGCAAGGGTTGTCCCGTCACCGGAAAGACTCCGCCTGCCACGGCCATATTAATCATGGCTTGCGTGACGAGCATCAGCGATAGCCCCATCACAAGGAAAGCCGGGAAGTTTCGCTCGCACCGGCTAGCTATCCTGGCCGACCGGAAGAGCAACACGATATACAGGAACATGACGAAGGCACCACCGCCCAATCCGAGCTCCTCTATGACAATGGCATAAATGAAGTCGGAAAACGACTGTGGCAGGAAATCGCGTTCCACGGAGCTTCCCGGCCCCCGGCCTATCACATTACACGTCGCAATGGCTATCTTGGCATGCGTCACCTGCGGATTCTTGGTCAGATCGTAGTCCGCCGCATTCTCCGGTATATTCCCATGCCCACGCACACGACTGGCCCACGTCGGCAAACGGTGCAGACCGGGCCAGTCGCTCATGGATTCTATCGTAGAATCCGGTGCAAAACGCAAAAATGAAAACAAACTGGCTCCGGCAATAACGATAATCCCCAATAAGGTGCCTAACTGTTTCCAAGGTATCCCGCCTATGAACATCATCACCAGAATGACCAGAAAAGTCATGGCGGCTGTAGAGAAGTTTTCGGGCACAATCAACAAACAGATTACGACCGACACGCCCATAATCCACTTGAACGCACGACGTTGCGCCCCGGCCTCGTCGCGCATGCTCGAAAGAATCATGGCCGTCGTGGCAATCAACACGCCCTTGGCTATCTCGGAAGGCTGGAAACCGATACCGCCCACCTCAAGCCAACGGCTTGCATTGTTCACTTTCGTGGTAAACATGGCTATTCCAAGCAAGAATACGGACAACGGTATGCCGGCCAAAGGTATCAACTTAAAATAACGGCACGGTATCTTATGCACCAAGATCGTGGCCAACACGCCCACGACAAAATATGAGGCATGTTGCAGAATCGGCTTCCAATAATACCCCGTCTTGTAACTCATATTACTGGAAGCGCTATACACTTCTATGATGGATATCATGCCGAGGAAGAACAAAATCATCCAGATGACCTTGTCGCCTTCGAACAGGCTCCACTTCTTTAAAACTTTTGTTGGTGTGACCATCCTTTCGCTCCCTTACTTTACAACGCCCTTACCAATGACTTGAACTGTTCGCCACGGTCTTCCATGTTCTTGAACAAGTCGAAACTGGCACAACAGGGACTCAACAATACGGTATCGCCGGGACGGGCCATCCTGTAGCACGCCTCCACGCAGTCTTTCATGCTGTGGGTGTCGGCAATAGGAATACCGAACGAATCGAAAAAATCATGAAGTTTCCGGTTGTCCGCCCCGAGGAACACCAGCCCCACACATTTCTTCCGGACCAGTTCGGCTATGGCCTCGTAATCATTCCCTTTGTCTTTCCCTCCCAAAATCAATACCGTGGGCGTTTTCATGCTCTCCAACGCATACCAGCAGGCATCCACGTTGGTGGCCTTGGAGTCGTTGATATAATCCACGCCACGCACACGCACCACTTTCTCCAAGCGGTGTTCCACGCCCTCGAAATCACCCAGGCTCTGCCGTATCACTTCATTCTTCACCCCGGCGATGTCGGCCGTGATGCCTGCCGCCAAAGAATTGTACATATTGTGCTTCCCGGTCAGAGCCAATGATTCCTGCTCCATGTTGAATGGCGTGGGGTATTCTATCACATATTGCCCGTCGGCCAAATAACCTATCATCCCTTCTTTCTTCAAGATGGAGAACGGACATTTCTTGGCCTTGATCTGGTATTTCTCCAATTCTTTCCGGATAATCGGGTCGTCATTCCAGTAAACGAAAGCATCCGTCTCTTCCTGGTTCTGCAAAATGCGCATTTTGGCATCCACATAATTCTGCATGCAATGGTCGTAACGGTCCAGATGGTCGGGCGTGATGTTGAGCAACACGGCAATATTAGCCCGGAAACGGTACATGTTGTCCAACTGGAAACTGCTCAGTTCTATCACATAGTAGTCATAATCTTTCTCGGCCACCTGCAAGGCCAGGCTTTGGCCGATATTTCCGGCCAACCCGACGTTGTAACCCGCTTTCTTGAAGATATGATAAATCAAGGACGTAGTAGTGGTCTTGCCGTTGCTGCCCGTAATACAAATCATCTTGGCGTGCGTATAGCGTCCGGCAAATTCTATTTCCGAGATAATGGGAATACCGGCGGCTTTCACCTTCAACACCATCGGGGCATCTTCCGGTATGCCCGGGCTTTTTATCACCTCGTCCGCATTCAGGACCAGTTCTTCCGTATGGCCGCCATCTTCCCACGCAATTCCGTAACGGTCCAGCATGTCCACGTAATGAGGCTTGATTTTTCCCATATCGGAAACAAAGACATCAAAGCCTTTTTTCTGAGCCAGCACCGCAGCGCCCACGCCGCTTTCGGCCGCTCCCAATATTACCATTCTTTTCCCCATAGCTTCTTCCTTATCTGATTTTTAACGTTATAATCGTCATGGCCGCCAAGATGATCGTGACAATCCAAAAACGGACCGTGACTTTCGACTCTAACCAACATCCTTTAGGCCAGTTGCACAGCACCTTCACGTCCGGAGCCAACTGTCCGGGACGCACCCGGAAAGTATCATGAATCGGGGCTCGCTTGAACACTCTTAACTTCAGTCCTTTCCGGTTTCCCCATTTCGCATAGTTCACTTGCAGAATCACGCTCAAGCTCTCCATCAGGAACACGAAACACATCAAGGGGATAAGCAATTCCTTATGTATGATGATGGCCGTCACGGCAATAATGCCTCCGATGGACAAGCTGCCCGTATCCCCCATGAAAATCTGGGCAGGATAAGCGTTATACCACAAGAAACCGACCAACGCGCCTACAAAAGCACAGATGAAGATAACCAATTCCTCCGAACCCGGTATGTACATGATGTTCAGGTAACTGGCAAAGGCTATATGACTGGACACGTAGGCCAATACGCCCAATGCCACACCGATAATCGCCGAATTGCCCGCTGCCATGCCGTCCATGCCGTCGTTCAGATTCGACCCGTTGGACACGGCTACCACGACCAACGTAGTCATGACCACAAACAAGAACCACCCGGCAGCCGTCTTGTATTTTCCGCAAAAACTCATAATCTCGGCATAATCCAAGTTGTTGTCCTTCACAAACGGTATCGTGGTAATGGTCGATTTCACTTTCTCACTTTTGTGTACGACGACTTCGGTGTTGCCCAAACGCTGTGTCGATACATTCTCCCGAATCACCGCGTCGGGACTGAGCCACAATGTCAGGCCGACAAAAAGTCCCAAAAGGGTCTGTCCTGCCAGCTTATACACAGGCCGCAAACCGTCTTTGCTTACTTTCATCTTGATGTAATCGTCCGCAAACCCTAAAACACCCAACCACACGGTCGTAATCAGCATCAGTATCATATAGATATTACGCAAACGCCCGAAGAGCAGACAAGGAACGATGATGGACACGATGATGATGATGCCGCCCATGGTCGGCACTCCCTTTTTCTCTACCCCGTAAGGGTCTATCGACTTGTCGCGCTGCGCCTCGCTCACGTTATGGCGTTTCATCCATTTGATGAAGTATTCCCCGAACCAGACGGAAATGACCAACGACAGAATCAGGGTCAGCAAAGCCCGGAAAGAGATGTAGGTCCATATATGCGAACCGGGAATCCCGTACTCTCCTAAAAATCGAAACAAATAATACAACATGTGCGCAACGGTTAAATGCCAAATACTTCTTTTATCACCTCATGGTCGTCGAAATGATGCTTCACGCCTTTCACCTCCTGGTAATCTTCATGCCCCTTCCCGGCCACCAGCACCACATCTCCGGGCCGTGCCATCATGCAGGCTGTACGGATAGCCTCCTTGCGGTCGACAATGGAAATCACCTTGCGCATTTGCTCCTTGTCCAGTCCGGCCAACATATCGTTGATAATTTCCTGCGGCTCCTCGAAACGCGGATTGTCACTGGTTATGATTACCCTATCGCTGTTTTTCACTGCTTCCTGCGCCATAATCGGACGCTTGCCCTTGTCACGATTGCCTCCGGCTCCGCAGACCGTAATGACTTCGCCGCGCCGTTTCAGTATCTCGTTCACGGTCGACAACACATTGACCAACGCATCCGGCGTATGGGCGTAATCGACAATGGCAGTCACTCCTTCCTTCGAACGAATCGTCTCGAAACGTCCGTTCACCGGGCGCAATGTACTAAGGGCTACCAGAACGTCTTCAGCCCCGCGCCCCATACAAACGGCAGCAGCGTACACAGCCAACAAGTTGGATACATTGAAACGGCCTATGAAAGGAACGCTCACCTCTTTGCCATTGACATCCAGGCACATGCCTTCAAACGACTCTTCCAACACCTTTGCCTTGAAATCGGCAGCCGCGCGCAAAGAATAAGTCTTCACGACGGCCTTTGTGTTCTGCACCATGATCATCCCGTTGCGGTCGTCCACATTCGTCACGGCAAAAGCCCCCTTGGGCAAACCGTCGAAAAATGCCTTCTTGGCATCGCGGTAGTTCTCGAATGTCTTATGGTAATCCAGATGGTCGCGCGTAAGGTTCGTAAAAATACCTCCTGCAAACTTCAGGCCTGCAATACGATGCTGGGCTACTGCATGCGAACTGACTTCCATGAAAGCGTATTTGCATCCTTCGTCCGCCATACGCCCCAACAAACGGTTCAACGTAATCGGGTCGGGCGTGGTATGCTCTGTCGGGACAGCCTCATCATCTATATAATTGCAAACCGTAGAACAAAGTCCGCACTTATAACCGAACACCCGGAACATATTATATAATAAGGTGGCAATCGTTGTTTTGCCGTTCGTACCGGTCACTCCGATAAGTTGCAACTTGGAAGTCGGGTCGCCGTAAAACACCGTAGCCAACCGTCCCACCGCACTTTCGGAGTCTTTCACTTGTACGTACGTCACCCCCTCGGCCTGCACCTCCGGCCATGCCTCGCACACTACGGCTACGGCTCCTTTCTCTACAGCCTTGCCGATATAAGCGTGACCGTCGGCCTGCGTCCCTTTGACGGCGACAAACAAATCGCCCGGCTGCACAAGCCGGGAATCCATATTGATTCCCGTAATATTCCGTACGGTATCGCCTGTGACCCGTACGACACTCACGCTTTTCAGCAAAATATCCAACTCCATCATCATGCTTCCCTCTTATCTTTTTAATTTAATCTGTATGGTTTGCCCTTTCTTATATTTGACGTACGGCGGGATGCTCTGCGAAACCACACGCCCCACGCCTTCCAATCTCACTTTCAATCCCCGGCTCTCCAGCATATACACAGCGTCTTTCGCCCCCATGCCTTTCACGTCCGGTACGATTTCCATCGGCGTATTGTCACCGCGCAACGTCACGACATTCCCGCTGTTCACCGCTTTCCCCCAAACGCTCTTTCCACTTTCGTCCGTACTCCAGTCTTGCCGGAAAGGAATATCCAGTTCTTTCAGTACTGCCCGCGTGGCATTCATATCACCGTCCAACACATCCGGAACGAAGACGGAAGCCGAGTCTGACGCTTCCGATACATCGCGATATACCCCTTTCGCCATGACGCTTTGGGCGATCTCGCTGAACACCGGACCGCAATGTCCGCCTCCCGAAGCCGGCAGGCCGGACTTTTGTATCGCGACGATACAACTGTACTTCGGCCGGTCTGAGGGATAATAACCGCAAAAACTGATAAGATATTTCATCCGGCCTCCATGATAACCGCCGCGCCCTTGGGCCACCTGGGCAGTACCCGTCTTGCCGGACACCTTGAAATCCTTGCATCCGGCTTTCTTGCCCAATCCTTTACTTACTACCATTTCGAGTATTTCCTGAATGTCGTTCAGTGTCTTCGGGGAGCATATCCGCTCTTTGATGACCTCCACCGGGAACTCGCGCACGATTTCACCATTCTTCCGGACGGCTCTCACAAAACGCGGGCGTACCATCTTTCCGCCGTTGGCGATGGCATTATAGAAAGTCAGTGTGGCTATCGGCGGCATCTGGGTCTCATACCCGATGCTCATCCACGGCAAGGCAGTCTTCGACCAATTGCTACCGTCTTTCTTCGGACGGCGTACCCGAGGCTCTCCGCTTCCCATCAAAGGTATATTCAGGGGAATGCCCACTCCTTCACGATACAGCCCATCCACGAATTTTTCCGGATGGTCTTTATAGTTGTCGTCTATCAAGCGGCTGACTCCGATGTTGGAAGAATACATCAGCACTTCGGGCACACTGATTCTTCCGTAACCGCCACGCCGCCAGTTGTGATCCTTCATCACTCGTCCGTGCATCTCCCACTGCCCGTTGCCGGTGTCTACGAAATCATTCTTCGAAATCTTTCCGTCCTCCAGCGCCACCATGATGGAAGCGGTCTTAAAAGTAGAACCGGGTTCCATTAAATCGGACACGGCATTGTTCTTCACCTCGCGATACTCGCCGTCTGCACATTTCGTCATGTTCACAATGGCCTTCACATCTCCCGTGGCCACCTCCATCAGCACTACCACGCCCACGTCGCCATTGATGTTTTTCAATTGTTTCAACAAGGCCTTTTCCGCCGCATCCTGCATGGACACGTCGATGGTCGTCTCAATATCATTGCCGTCCACCGGAGGGGCGTCCACCAAACTCAACCACTTATTACGCACTTTGGCACGATGGGATACGCCTTCCTTACCCCTCAAAATGGAGTCGTAGGAAAGCTCCAGTCCGTAACGCGCCGAATCCTTACTGGCATACAGAGCCCCCAACGTACGCGTGGCCAACGAGCCGTATGGTTTCTTTCGTTGATTGAATTCCTCAGCATAGAATCCGCCCTTGAAAGGAGACTCTCGGAACAACGGTAATTTCTTGCATTCCTTATACTGGATGTAAGAAATTCGCCGACCGTATATCTGCCAGTTCCTCCGCCTCAACTTTTTCCCCTTTTTCAGCCGTTTCTTGAAATATCCGGCGGTTTTATCGGGAAAGATCTTACTCAACCCCTGGGAAATGGAATCCAGATCGGCTATCAACACACTGTCTCTCCAAGCCTGCAGTTCCTTGGCCGTTTCCGGATTCTTATCCGACGCGACATAATCCATATAAATCTTATATTCCGGCAAGGAACTGGCCATAATCTGCCCGTCTGCCGAAAGGATGTTTCCACGCTTGGCGGGAATGGGCACATTCTCTTTCACCAGTTTACGGCTCACCTGTGTCCAATACTCGCTCTCCACGAACATCAGGTAGGCCGCATTGCCCAATATATATAAACCGCCCAAGCTCATCAGTACGATGACCACGAAGAAACGGGGCATTATCTTTTTATTGTCGAAGTTCATTCTTCTTCCTCGTTTTGGGATTTAATCAAAAAAGGAGGTTCTTTCGGACTTTGCAGCACGCTGTCCGGAGTCTGTCTCAAACTTTTTTCTATCTGGCTTTGCCGTGTCTTTACGGTCAACTCGCTGGAACGGGTCAGCGCACGGTATCTCACCTCCGTCAATTCCGTCTTCAACTTTTCAATCTCAATCATCTCCTGCTCTGCGGAATAACGGTTCGTGATATAAATGATGGCAAAAAACGTACAGAGTAAAATCAATCCCATCTGACGACGTAACCACCCGGCCGTAAGGATGTCCCCACCCAATATCTCGCGTAAAGACACGTTAGGACGCTGGTCCACCCCCTCACTCTCCGTGAAAGCCTTGATAGGAGACAGTTCGCCCGACTCGGCCTTTTCCTCATCGCCCGGCATCACACCATCCTCGTCGGACATGTCCCCGCCCGACACGGCCTCCTCCGCCCCGGGACTTCCGGCTGCCTCTTCCGTAGGCACACCCACGGGCTCCACGTCCGTTTTTTCTTCCAAATCCAGTTCTTCCTTCATCCTTTATTTCTTTTCCGCGATTCTCAACTTGGCACTGCGGCTACGGGGATTCGCACGCTGCTCCTCTTCTCCCGGCACTATCACTTTATTGTGGACAGCCCTGAGCGGACAATCCACATTGCCATAGAAATCCTGTATCCGCTTGCCCTCCACATTTCCGGTTTTGACTAAATTCTTCACCATCCGATCCTCCAAAGAATGATAGGTCAACACCACCAAGCGACCTCCCGGCCGGAGCAATTCGACCGCAGCCGTCAGCATCTCCTTCAAGGCGTCCATCTCTTGGTTCACTTCTATACGCAAAGCTTGGAACACCTTAGCCAATTCTTTCTTCTCCCGGTCACGCTCAAACAAAGGTTTTACCACCTCCATGAACTCTTCCGTCGTCTCGATCCTCCGGTGCATACGGGCTTTCACCACCCATGAGGCCAGCTTACGGGCATTCTTCAATTCACCGTACAGATAGAAAATGTTCGCGAGCCGTTCTTCTTCGTATGTGTTGATGATGTCGGCTGCGGTGAGTCCTGCACGTTTCTTCCGCGTAATCATTCAACACATCCGCCGCAGTCAGCCGCGCCCGCTGGTTCATCCGCATGTCCAGTTTCCCGTCGAAACGAAACGAGAACCCCCGTTCCGCATCATCGAAATGATGGCTCGACACGCCCAAATCAGCCAGCAAACCGTCCAACTGTTCTACGCCGTAATAACGCATCCAGTTCTTCAGATACCGGAAATTGCTCCGGACAAATGTGAAACGTCCGTCAGCAACGATATTCGCCTCGGCATCTGCATCCTGGTCAAAACCATACAAATGCCCGGCCGCATCCAGTCGGGACACAATCGCCCGGCTATGCCCTCCGCCCCCAAAGGTGACATCGGCATATATCCCGGCAGGATTGACCACCAGACCGTCTACACATTCTTTCAACAAGACAGGGACGTGATAAACTGCTTCTTCCATCAATATTTTACATTACGCGAGGTCAAAGGTACGAATTTTCAGAGATACATACACCTTATTATAATAAAATATTTATCGACATGATGTTAATAAGTCTACGAAGGGAGAACGCGAGGCATCTGCAAGAAAAAGAGCGATTTATTTCCCGGCAGAAATAGTTTTTACTATCTTTGCCCGCAGTTAGACTGAAACCTTATGAAAAAACTCCTGTTATTGGTGATTCTGATAGGAATGACCGCATTTCATGCCCAAGGGAAAATCTGCGAAAAACGTTCGATTGTGCGATTGGAAACCACAATGGGTAACATCCGCATCGCGCTGAACGACGAAACACCGGTCCACCGGGATAATTTTCTCAAATTAGTTTCAGAAGGATTCTACGACGGAATGCTCTTTCACCGCGTCGTGAAAGACTTCGTCATTCAGGCAGGCGACCCGGATTCCAAACAGGCTCCGGGCGGAAAGATATTGGGAGAAGGAGGGCCGGGATATATGTTGGCCCCCGAAATAGACCTGCCTTTCCAATACCATAAGAGAGGAGCGGTGGCCATGGCGCGCGAAGATGACGCAAACAACCCGGACCGCCTAAGCAACGGGTCGCAATTTTACATCGTGTGGGGAAAGAAATACCGCTCCCGGGAACTGGCCTTTGCCTGGGCGGGATTACGAGGTGGCCTATATGGTGATTTTGAAACCAACAGGGAAATGGAGCAAGAATACCTCACCACCGGGGGCACACCCGGGTTAGACGGAGGATACACCGTATTCGGAGAGGTCATCGAAGGGCTCGATGTGGTGGAAAACATCCAATCCACCGCAACAGATTCCCACGACCGACCGCAAACCGACATCGTAATCCTGCATGCCGTGGTAGAACAAAAATCGAAGAAGGCCGGAGCAACGGGCAAAAGGCGGTATTCGCCCGGATTATATTAAAAACATCCGATTTCATCGGTGTTTTCTTTTCTCTCCGACCACCTGCGCATGACGGGAAATAATGGTAAAACTACTCTTTATACCGTTTTTTGCGATTTAACCAACCTTTTTCATTACCTTTGCCTTGGTTTTAATTTAAGACTTGTATATTCATGAAGAAAATCTTATTCGGACTTTCTCTTTTTGCCGCTTTTTCGTTAAGCTCTTGCATACAAAACGAACCAGCTAACTCTGAGTGTGACATAGAAGAGGCTTATGTTCTCGCTTCAGACGAAGAGGCTTTGTTCTTCACCCCGAATGATGCCGTGAAGGACGTGGCGTCGTCCGACACGTCCATCGTGTTTTATCTGCGCGAAGACTTCACAGATTCCACACAGTTGCAAACGCTGAAAATAAACTTCAAACTCACTCCGGGTGCCTCCATCACACCTGAAAACGGTAGTGTGCAAGACTTCACGCATGGCAGTGTACATTACAGGGTCACGTCCGAAGACCGTCAATGGCACCGGGATTATCACGTAAAGTTCGCACTCATACAGCCCATAGAGACCGACCTTTCTTTCGAGAACATCAGGATGGAAGCCAACGGACGTTATTATGAGTGGTTCGAAAAATCGGCACACGGCAACGACATTTCCCAATGGGCAACCGGCAACCCGGGTTACGCCATCAGCCGTTCGTCCGCCCAACCCGACGAGTTCCCTACGATACCGTGGACGCAGGATGCCGTAAGCGGACAGTCCGTCAAGCTCGAAACGTGCGACACCGGTCTTTTCGGTGCCATGGTCAATATGCGCATCGCGGCGGGCAACTTGTTTATCGGGACGTTCGACGTGGCTAACGCTCTGAAAGACGCCATGGCCGCTACACGCTTCGGACTGCCGTTCAACAAGAAACCGTTGCGTTTTGAAGGATATTATAAATTCAAGCCGGGCGAAAAATTCCAAAATAGAAAAGGAACCATCATCGAAGATCGTATCGACGAACCGGACTTATATGCCGTATTATATAAAAATACGGATGAACACGGACAGCCCGTTACCTTGAAAGGCGACGACGTATTGACCCACCCCAACATCGTGGCTTTGGCACGCATCCAAAATCCGGTGCACGATTTCAATACTTGGACCCGCTTCGACATCCCCTTTGAATATAGCGGCAACGTAGACGAAAAACTATTGAAAGCTTACGGTTACAATCTGGCAGTCGTCTTCACGTCCAGCATCGAAGGAGCCAGTTTCTGCGGCGCCGTTGGAAGCACGCTGCTGGTAGATGAAGTGAAAGTGGTTTGTGAAGAATAACCCATAATAAAGAAGAGAACATGAAACATCTGAAATATATCCTAATCTTTGCCCTGTCATCGGCCATGGGCACGTTACAGGCACAAGACCTCAAAGAACTGATGAAGGAAAACCGCGAGAACCGGGAAGCCAACTATGCGAAATGGGGACCGACATCCGACCACAACGGTATGGGCTATGTCGTCAGAGCCGGATTCGTGTTGGGCGGAACGACTCCTCTTCCTCTTCCCAAGGAAATCCGTAAAATCAACGAATTCGCTCCGAAGGGCGGTTTCAGTTTAGGAATAGACGGATATAAGTATTTCAATACGAAATGGGGACTTTCCGCCGGACTTCGTTTTTTCATGCAAGGTATGCGCACGGGGGCAGAGGTGAAAAACTACAACATGGCCATCGTGATGGGCGAAGACGTAGTAGAAGGACGTTTCACGGGTACGGACATTACCGAGACCCGCATGACGGGCTTTACGATTCCCGTAACGGCCACCTACCGTGTAGGAGCCAGATGGACATTCAATCTCGGCCCATACGTCAGCTATTGGATCTATCGTGACTTCGACGGCGAAGTCTTCGACGGCTACCTGCGCGAAGGTTCGCCCGTGGGGCAAAAGATAACCATCGGCGCCGACAATCCAGCTTCCTACGATTTCAGTGACGACATGCGCCATTTCTCCTGGGGGATGGAATTCTGCGCAGACTTCCGCATAAAGAAGCATCTTAACGTCTTCGGCCTGTTGGACTGGGGTATGAACGATGTGTTCAAAAGCGACTTTGAAACTGTCACGTTCTCACTCTTCCCACTCTATGCCACTTTCGGAATGGCTTATTATTATTGATCACTTAAAAAAATATGAATATGAAGAAGTTATTTACCTTATTATTAATTTGTGCAAGCCTCACGCAAGGGTACGCCATGAACGCTGCTTCAACAGGAAGCAAGGCATCTAAAGAGTACACAGACAAACTCGTTGTCACCATTAACGGTGAATCCAGTCCTGAACAAACTACTAAAATCGCGGTAGACACCCCCAAAGACGGCATCATGAACATTACACTTCCCAACTTCTGTCTTAACGCAGGAGAAGACATGATGTATGTAGGGACAATCAAGGTGAATGAAATCCCGTTGACTGCTTCCGGACTATATAGCACATTCACCACAAACCAGACCATACAAATTGAGCCCGGAGACATACCTATTGAAGGCATGTGGCTCGGTCCTATGTTAGGCGATGTGCCCCTACAAATGGCAGGTAAAATTTCCGATGACAAATTCTACACTACAATCGACATTGAAATGACCTTACTCGGACAAACCATCCACGTCGTATTCGGTACAGACGATTTCGAGTCTTCCATCCATTCCACATGGGCCGGAAAGCAAACAGAGACCACAAACGTCTATACCCTGCAAGGCATGCGGGTAAAGAGCAACGTAGCCAAGACCCATGCCTTAGACGGATTGCAGAAAGGCATTTATATTGTAGACGGCAAGAAAGTTATCAAAGAATAAAGCAACGGGCTGCGATTCCCCTAAAAAAAGAAGACAAATGCCGATGGAGGGTTCCCCATCGGCTTTTGTCGTATAAATAACTGAATACAAGCCATTTCCCCACCGCCACAATCTTCCGTACAGATCTGCGGAGAACGAAAAATCAATCTGCTTAGAATGATTTTTCAATCTCCTGAGATCAATTTTCAAATCTCCTGAGATTGATTCGCCCCCTTCAGCCAATGGCATCCGGTTTTTCGTTATATTGACAAAGCACCGTCCCTCTCCTTCTTTTCATCCTCCGCCTCATCCCTCGTTCTGCAAAAACGGTAACCCCATACTTTTACTGAAAATACTACCGTAAATGCCGAAAATTCTACCGAAATAGGAAACGATTTTTTCACTCCTCTGCCTACTTTTGTATTGGCCAAACAAACTAAAACCGGTTATTTACGAACTACAAAAAAGAAAGAAAAAAATGAAGAGATTATTTACTTATTATCTATTGATTGTGTGTTGTGCTTTTACCGCACACGCACAATACCAACTTCCCAACTCGGGATTTGAAGAGTGGGAGGATGTTTCCTACAGTTCTTATACAGGAAAAGAGCCTGTAGGTTGGAACTCCTTCCTTACAGGAAGCGGTACACTCAAATCTACGGCCGGAAGAAATCAGTTGGAAATAATGTCAGAAAGCCGCCCAGGCTCCACGGGTAGCAAAAGTGCCAAATTATTTGCAAGGAAGGTTTTGTTTTCGATATTCGCACAAGGGAATCTGACCACCGGTTGTATCAATATGGGCAGTGTAACTGCCACTGACGCAAATGGAAATTACAATTACACAGAAATTGGTGAAGGAAAAAACAATCAAACATTCACCGGACTTCCCGATGCCATGCGCATTTGGGTGAAATACAACTCCACTAACACGGAATACCCGTATGGCAAGGTCAGCACGATACTCCACACGGAAGGATACTACCAAGACCCAATGGGAAATACATCAAAAATAACAGCCCAACTCGTGGGAACTGCCACAAAGGCCGACATTACAAGCCAAGAAGATTGGCAAGAACTCACCATCCCGTTCGTTTATGAAGCAACCACGGAAAGACCGGCTTACGCCCTAGTTTCTTTTTCTTCTAACACCACACCCGGACAAGGTAAGGATGGCGACTACATGATGGTAGACGATTTGGAATACCTTTACTACTCCGAACTGGCATCGCTCAGCTATAACGGTACTGAAATCTTCAATACAGAAAAGACCAACTACAACATAGATGCTTTTTATGAGGAGGATAAATTAGCCTATACTTCAAACGGAAAAGGAGCTACCGTAACCCGCTCTTACAACGAAAGCACCGGTTTGCTGACCTTGACCGTAAAAGGAGATGACTGGAGCAACACCAACCTCAACCAACACGTCTACACTCTCCAATTCAAACCATTTACGGGAGAAATTTCTTCTATCTCTTATAACGGCACACCCATCGAAGGATTTGCCCAAGAAACAAACCACTATTACACCGTGACGGGAGAATACACCAAAGGTTGCCTCACCGCCACTCCGCAGGACGAAGGAGCAAACGTACAGTACGACTACGATGCAGCTACACGCATAGCCACCATCTCCATCCCTGAAAGCGGAAAGGACATCTGCTACTATGTGAAATTTGCAGAAGAAGTCAACGCATACAGCAGCAAATTGGTTATCGGTATGGCTGGCGGATTCTTGAGTGCACCGGTTCAGGAAGTGGGCATCACAGATGAAAAAGAGGGCACTGTGAACCTGCAACTGAGAAATTTCTTTCTCGAAGGGTTGGGGTTAATCGGTGACATCTTCGTTTATGATGTAGCCATCACAGCAGACGGTAACATCTCCAAAACAGACAATATTACCATTTTCGGTGAAATGGGTGCAGAATTGGGGGTTCTTCCTTTGGAACTTACCGGTAAAATCTCACAAGGCAACTTGTCCGCACAGCTCAACATCTCTTGGAATACACTTCCCATCACCGTGGACGTATACCCACTCTCCACAACTTCAGTCGACTTGACGGACATGAACTGCGAGGCTGCACAAATAGAGCAAGCAAGACAAGGCCTCATCAACCCGAACTGCATCATCTACACCAACGAAGGCACGACCGTAGCTGATGAAACTGAAAACGTGGTGGTTGGAAAAAGCTGCACGAAACTCAAACTCAACAAGAGCAACGACATCAGCATCCCCTATGCCTTCACAGCCACGGAAGCCAGTCTGGCACGCTCATTCGCAACAGGATGGCACAGCATCTGTCTGCCTTTCGCTACCACACCGGAAACTCTTGGCGCAGAACAGGCACAAGCCTTCACCGCCTTCGACGGGAACACGCTGACTTTTGAAAAAGTAACGGCCATGGAGGCGAATGTCCCATACTTGATATACTTTGCAAAAGAAACGGAAAACATTAGCTTGCAAAACATTGACGCTGCGGTAACCGTACCCCAATCCGTAACCCACGGCAACGTAACCTTCACCGGCAATTATGAAGCAGGCAGGAACATGGAAGGCCTTTACGGCGTGGCCGAGAAGGACGGTACGCAATACATCATGCGTGGCGGAGCGGGCAGTACACTGGGCAGCACAGGAGCCTATTTCACCGTAAGTGGCTCTGAAGTGAATTCCCTGCACCTCCGCTTGGACGGAATCGAAACAAGCATCTCCGGCGTGCAAACCGGACAGGACGGTCAGGCTTTCGACATCTATAGCCTGAACGGCATCAAGGTGCGCAGCCAAGCCGCCACAACCGACGGCCTGCCCAAAGGCATCTACCTCATCAACGGGAAAAAACATATTGTAAAATAAGAAAAAGGACAAACAACATGAAAAAAGCTTTTTATACCACACCCGTCACAAACGTCATGGAAGTGGAAACCACTGGGAACATCTTATCAGGTTCCGACCGCTTGGACACGGGCGACCGCAACAACGTGGGAATGCAAGATGACATCTTCAACGGAGAATTCCGTAGCAACCAGAATATCTGGGACTTCTAAACCTCAACGAACGCTTATATAGCCAAGCCGCATCCTTTCCATTCCGTGGAAAAAGATGCGGCTTTTTACCTCTTCCTTAAGAGACTGTTATTCCCTCGGACGACCTGTCAGCCTCGATATACGGACTTCCTCTTCAAATAGTCATCCAGACTTACGCCTTCCATACGTTCAAAACAGCTTCGGGCTGTTTTGGAGGACCCGAAGCCTACGACTACACAGTCGTTCACCGAACGAATCGTACCTTCGGCCACACCGCGCTTCAACGCACTGATACGGTAAGAATTGATGTAGTCGTGGCAATTATTGTAACCTTGACTTCGGAGGCACTGCAATAACAAATGGCGGTTGATTCCCGTGGCCTCGCACAGACGGTCGCGCCCGAATGTGTTGTCTTGCCACTCACGATCGTGTTGCATAAAGAATTCCACCCGCTCGAAACGACGCCGGTTGGCTTCGTTAAAGTCCTCCTTTTCGGCCTGCACGATAACCTCCTCCGTGGGTGCTTCATCCACTTCCACTATCTCCGGCTTAGGCAAATGGATGGCCATGGTCTCCAATGTCCGATAGAACAAATACATGTTCAGGAGACAGAACAAATAGAAATAGACCAACAACAACATGGCATTGAACACTGCCGTCACTACTATATAGAACACCATATTCAGCCCCATGGCGGTTACGTAACCCTTCAAATAACGGGGTATCTCGGCATTCTTGACCAACAAGCGGGGCAGACGAAGTATATTGGCCACATAATAGACAGACAATCCCAAACCGGCCAGACGGAACAACATGTCCGGTCCCCACCAGCAGTCTGCCAGTTCGGAATAGGTATGAACAATTACCGGACGGTTCCCCAAAAGCAGACTGACGACATACAATATAATAAGGAATATGGCCGGCAAAGCATAACGCCACATTCGTCCCCACTGCAAATATCCCGGCATAGGAATACTCAGAGGATAAATACCTTGCAGGAAACAAGTGCCCACCAAAGCCAGAAGCATGAAAGGATGAAGCAAACCGATATTTTCAAACCTGAGCAGATAACTGAATGGTATGGCTACACAGCACAGAGCACCGAATATACCCATAATCCACGCCAAGGAGAGATATTGTACTTTATATCGGGAATACAACGACAAGACGGAGGCCATCATCAAATGAATGGTGGCGATAACAACAATGGTGATAAGAATAAATGTCTGCATACCAGGCAAAGTTAATAAAAAACAAGGATTCAGGCAAAGACTTCTTTCAATACGTCCAAAGATTTCAGTTCGGGAAATTCCGGGACATGCAACCGGTAATAATCATTCAACACTTCGATATAGCGCTCCCGTTCCCTGCGGTTCATCGCAAAAAAGCGCATGGAGTCGTAATTCATCCGCATAAAAATCGGAATGGCCGCCGCTTCTTTGGGTTCCAGATAGGCATGATGGAAAGGACGGGAAGGGACAAAACAGGCATTCATCATGTCGAAATAATCCCCTTCATGCCAGGCTTCCACATTGGGATAAAAGCCGAGAAAACGCGTCAACCGCGTGATGAAAACCAAATGGAAGTTGGAAAAAGCCCGCTCGCTGGCATCCAGCCATTGCAAAGAATAAAGTATATAGGAAAAGAGCGGGCCGCCTCCCGCCTCGTGTTTCAACACCCGGCACAGGAATTCGGCCAGGAACAAAGCAATGGAAGATTTATACGGGTCGTACGGCAGCGACTGGTAAGTATAATCGAACCGCACATCCCGTATGCGTTGCAAAGCCGACTTCTGCCGGTAGTCGAAATCTATTTCCAAGATGGAAAGCGGCCGAAAGAATACACCTTTAAGGGTTGCTTTACGCGATTTCGGTAACTTTACCATAAAAGACACCGTCCCGCGCGTGGCCGTATAGATATCCACAATCAAAGAATTGTCGCCATATTTTAGCGTACGCAACACCACACCTTGCGTTTTTTCCTGCATAAATCTCTATTTTTAGGGACTAAAATTAGGAAAAACAGCCGAAATACGGGAAAAAATCACCAAAAACACATTTTTTTGAAAGATTTTCCTCGTTTTATTTTGTCGGTTCAAAGAAAAGCCATACCTTTGCATCGCAAATGAGAACGGTGGTCTGCAAATGACCTGAAAACGGTTTCAGAAAGCAAAAGAGCGAAAGCTCAAATCGCGTTGGTCCCTTCGTCTATCGGTTAGGACGAGAGATTTTCATTCTCTAAAGAGGAGTTCGACTCTCCTAGGGACTACT
>ENA-OPSK01001157-OPSK01001157.1-human-gut-metagenome-genome-assembly--contig:-NODE-1157-length-21212-cov-14.957886_pt1 | contig 21212 bp, 20 predicted proteins | sample MGYA00241807_ERZ501905 | MGnify/ENA primary metagenome ERZ501905 (study PRJEB25962, sample SAMEA2042111) | human gut metagenome | biome: human gut; feature: human-associated habitat; material: faeces...
GTGACATTCCTTACACTTATTCTTGGAAAAAGGAGCACAACCTGCCTGGTCATTATGGTCCCTATGACAAGGACTTGGAGGAACTCTTTCAACGTGCCTCGGAAATAGACAACATCGTATTGAACTATCTTCGGGAAGTGGAGCGTGTCATGCAATATCCACCCAAAGCGTTCAGGCCATGCCGTGGCATCATGACACTGGAGAAGAAATACGGCCGTGACCGTCTAGTTGCGGCTTGCGCATGTGCGGATCAGAAATTGCAATACGGATACCAAGCCTTGCGCGAGGTGCTTGAATTGGGAGAAGATGTGGATTTTCTTCCTGATGAGGACGGAAAAGTACAGTCCAACGTGACTTCCCAGATTCCATTGACCCACAAAAATATACGTGGACGTGAATATTACAAAAAAGACAAACAATAAAACTATTATTTATGGAAGTAAACAATAAAACAGTTCCCGTTACGGGACAACAAGACCAGAATACCATATCACTGGATTTAATGAACCGTATGAAATTGCATGGTATGGCAGAGGCTTTCAGGGAAAGTCTTGCCGGCACCACTCCGCAATCCATGACTGCGGACACGTTCCTTTCCATGCTCCTTGCACGCGAATGGGACTATCGCTCCCAGGCTGCCATTGCACGGCTCACCAAAAATGCGGCATTCCGCTACAAGGCTTATATTGAGCAGATTGACTATGCCACGAACCGGGGACTGGACCGCAATCAGATGGAACGTCTCGCCACCCTTGATTTTGTGCATAAGGCACAGAACCTTTTCATTACCGGTTCTTCAGGAACGGGGAAAAGCTATCTGGCCTGTGCCCTCGGCCACGAAGCATGCAAAAGGGGATTCCGAACCTTCTATGCCAATGCCCCGAAACTGCTCGGTGCGCTGAAAGTCGCCAAAGTCAAAGGTACACTTGAAACGGAACTCAAGAAGATCGAGCGATGCCAGTTGCTCATCCTTGACGACCTGTTCATTGTACCTCTTGATGCCAAGGAGCGTCCCATACTGCTTGAAATCATCGAGGACAGGCATGAACGGAAATCCATCATCATCACATCGCAGTACCCATCCTCCAACTGGTATGACATGGTAGGCGACCCGACAATAGCCGATGCAATCCTTGACCGCATCATACATACGGCTCATATCATAGAGTTATATGGTGAAAGTATGCGAAAGTTAAGGTCCAAGAAAAACGAGAAATTTTAAAAGGGTAAAATAAAATTGACCCCCAACACCAGGGCTTTAAAGGGTCAATCATATTGTAGCCAAAGGGGGCAAATCCTGTTTGCCCAAAAGGGTCAAAGTCGCGTGGCTTTTCCAGTCCTTGGCAATTCTTTACTTTCTTGTTTTTATGACGGTATTTATTCTTACCGCCAACGAATGTTTCATCCAGTTCTATTTCTCCGTCCAGTTTTTCATCCATGACAATATCGAAGCATTCGCGAATACGATGTAACATATGCCACGCAGTCTTTTGCGTCACGGAAATATCCTTTGCCAGTTGTAGGGATGAAATACCTTTCTTGTGAGAGGTTATAAGATAGATTGCCATGAACCATTTACGGAGCGGTGCTTTGCTACCCTCAAACATGGTTCCTATCCGTATATTGAAATTCTTACCTGTATTTTTGCAGCGGTACATACCATCGCCACGACGATAGACCTTAGATGTTGGATCATACGGAGAAACTGGCGTACCATTCCAAAGCTTTTTCTCCAAATACTCAATACAGCTTTCTTCCGTTGGGAAGGCTTGCAATAAATCGAATAATGATTTGAATTCACCAATAGTTTTCATAATAGCAAAGTTTATTCTTTGCTATATATAACTTTGGTAGAAATTTAGTTGTCAATAGCAACTATCGCCATGCTATCATTATACAGTGTGGCATTCGTGTCGTGGCTCGCAAAATCGTCTTATAAAACCTTGTTAATAAATGCAATAATTGAAATAAAGCAGTATCTTTGCAGAAATTAATCATTTAAACATTATGGATAGAGTATCAAATAGACAAACAACGTGGTATCTCATCAATATAAAAGCAAGACGGGAGCAAACAACGGAACACTATATACAAATTTTTCGTAGCTTATATGAACAAGACCCATTAGTAGGTTTTCCACGTGGCGGAAAATCGGGAAGTCTGAAATATGTTACATTTAGTAACTTGTTAGATGAAAATGGCAATCCTAATTGGATACAAATTGGACTACTTTCATATACAATTATTGACCCAGAGGCTTTCTATAACAAACGCAGCCGAGAAGATGTAACTATGGATGATTGGAACGAGGATATTGTAGCCAATAAGAAAGAAACGGATTTGTATTTTATTCCATCAGTCCATACTTTGGCTGTAAAATGTAATAGCGATATTAGCTTGAAAAATATCGTATTTTATCTATCAGAAGCATTGAATCGTGTAGAGCCTGATACTTTTGATGTTGATGTCATTATAGAACGTGATATTTTAGAGAGAATACTTAATGCCCATGCTGTAACCCATTTATATGCAAATATATCATATTCAAATCCTGGGCATACTCGTGGATTTGAAGCTGCTTTTGATAGAAAACTCAGAGAAATGGGAGCAAGCCGAATAGAATTTACAGCTACAGGTTCAAAAGAGCATCCGTTGAACAGTGAAGATGATGGAATGCTTCAAAGTCTCGTGAACCTATCAGAAGAAAATGGTTATGTACAAGCAACAATTCAACCAACTGAAAATGCGAAATTGGAAAAAATTGATAGTAGTGAACATCCACGTAAATTAGTTGTTCCTCAAATAGTGAATGATGTCTGCTCAACTATATATAATATGATAAGAGGTATTATTCATTAACTAAATTCGTATTTTATGAGAAAACCGCTTTCTATATTCGGTTGGAAAGCTATATTGAGGAATTATGGCTGGACAAGTTTTTGGCTGGATAGTACATTGCCTTTAATCGTTTCATTAGGCTTATGTACTTTGATGTATGTAAAAGATGCAGATATTCTTTTACAGTTAAAGCATCTTGTAGGAGTGGGTATTTCTATCGTTCCCGCAATGGTTGCTCTAATATTGACAGCATATACTATCATGCTGACTTTTATTATTGGCGATAAATTTGCTTCAATAAAAAAAACGGAAGAAGGCAGAAAACTTATTCAAGATTTAAATTCAAGTTTTGCTGCTTGTTTGTTCGTATCTACAATTTCCATTATAGCAATGATTATCATTTCTTCTATTGCTAATATGGGAATAGCAATAGAAGAACCAAATACCGTGAATTATCCCGTGTATTTCTTGGTATGTTACTTGTTGGTTTATTCCGTTTCCATCTTGATAGGTATTGTAATTGATATTTTCAATAGTGGGCAAACTACATTATTAGATGATGATAGTAACGCAGAATAATAGTATCTCAGAGTTATTCGGATAAAGCCTATGGCAGACAGGCATTTCTTCTAAATATTGTTAATATCCGACTGAAAATGAGACGTTTTTGTTACCACGAGATTTAGGGTATTGTCGTATATAGTTACCTTATTTTTTTGCTTTTTCCTTTAATTCTCTCACAAATGAATTTGTTCCATTCTGAAACTGTTCATTGGATAATATATCTGCAATCCAGTCTTTATCTTTAGTGGAAACTGCAGCATTAAGAACTGCCATGTATTGAATAACTGTTAATGGTTTTTTAATTATGTTTTTCAAAAAAGAATTGTTGTTAACCTTCGAAATATAGTTGTCAAAAAAATTTCAACACCAATTCATTATCTAGTCCAATTGCTATCAGTTTCTGACATGCATCCTCGTAGTTATTTGTATGTCGCACATTATTGTCAATGTCTTCTATAATATATTCTATCCGTGGCCTTTCTATTTGTATTTCGTGTCTATACTGAGGCAAATTCGTAATTCCAATAGGAGATTGAATCCATTGTGGAATATCATAACTATATTGACTATGGTCTTTTCTGACATTCAGTTGGATAATCACATTTTCTTGATTGAGCGATAGTTCTATAATATTATATTGACGTGGGACACCTGTTACTAATTGGTTATGGTTACCATAAAGGCTACCACTACTAATCAATAGAATACTCTGTTTTGACGTGATATCACTATACTCTTGAACTACCATACTCATATGCTGATGTCCAAACAATCCCATTTTTATATCCTCTTGCATCATAGCATTAAGTATACGATAATCCATATAATTGTTTTCCGCTGGTAGTCCAGAAATATGGTGATGCCAAACTCCCACTAGCAAGTAACCCATATTTTTTAGCTCCGATAATCTATCATGTTTTTTTGTAATCCCATCAGGGCAAATACAGCCTATAGGGTTCAGGTGATCAAGTCGGTAACAACTATTAAAACAGACAAAAGCAATATTATACAAAGGGAGTTCTATTATATAAGAATCTTTCTCTATATGAGTAGGTGTTTCTCTAATGTTCCTAAAAAAATTATTGTAAAATGAACTAAACAGATAAAATCGTGTTGAGTATCGCTTCCAGTCTGTAATATGATAGAACTTTCTCTGCTCCCAATTCCATCTTATATTTGGTTCTGCAATCCTAAACTGCTTCAGATCTTCTTTTGCTTTCTCTTCAGGTGATAAAGTCATACTTTCCTCTGAAATTTTGTAGCAATAATCATGATTTCCGGGTACTATAATCATTCTACTTTTATCTCCATTTAAGAAATAGCTTACTAATCTTTCTAAAAATTGTTCAACTTCAACGTACTGCGATTCAATAATCTTCTCTGCATTGTCTTCTTTTGAGCCTTCCACCAGATCGCCACTAATAACGATGATTTCCGGTTTACATATACCATCTTTGGTGTAAGCTTCGCAGTCTTTCTGGAGTGAATAGAACAAAGTATCAAGATTACAATTCTTAGGTTTATGCAAGTCTGATATATGAAGTATGGAAAAATGTTTATCCATATGCTACGCTCTTTATGTAATTTATACTTGGCGCAAATTTACATATTTTATTTGTAAGGAGATGAGCTTCATACAAATAAATGTATGCTTCATTGCAATAAAAGGTTATAGATATATTTCTATGCTTGAACGATGTGGAACTCGTTATGTTACTATAAACTTAATAATTCCCATCTTCATATGCATTAAAAAGTACCAATAGTAAATACAAAACAGTTAAAAGCCTTACCTTTGCAGAATGATTCAAGATGAGTTCAAGTTTTACAAACCTTGTAAGTTATTGCAACCTTACGTCAGGTATTATTGGGTATTCAAAAGCAACCGACTTCTGAATACCTTAACCTTTCCTATTGGTTGCCCACAAATCATCTTTCACAAGCGAACCCCGTTGTATATTCCCGAACTGAATACCTCACAAAACAGGTTTACTATCAGCGGTCAGGTTAATTTCTCATCACATCTGTATGCTGATGAAAATATCGAAATGGTAGTGGTCGTATTTCAACCTCATGCCATGAGTACATTCCTGAATGTACCGACATCACTCTTTTATAATCAGGAAGTTTCAGGTTACGACATTGAAAGCAAAAAATTAAATGAACTGGCTGCACGGATATTCGATTGCGAAGATAACAGCCGTTGTATAAATCATATAGAAGAATGGCTGTTGTCACAAATTACAGATACGTTATCTGATGCGACATACAAGACTAAAAGAATTACTGCGGCCATAAAACAAATATATGTTGCCCCGCAACACCCGTAACCGAACTATCCTCTATTACCTGCCTAAGTAAAAAGCAATTTGAGCGACTATTCAATTCATTGGTAGGTATCAATCCCAAAGAATACACCCGTATTGTTCGTTTTCAAAAAGCACTGGAGCAGATGCAGCACCAATCAGGCGAAATCAACCAAGCGCAAATAGCTTACGCAAGTGGTTATGCAGACCAATCACACTGCATACGGGAATTCAAGAAGTTCAGCGGATATACACCCACATCTTTATTGAAAGTGTCAAATCCTTATTCTGATTTGTTCACCAGCCCTGTATAAATGTCTCTTTTGTTCTATCCGGGTTCAAATGCTTCCCCTACTTTTGCTGCCTAATTCATTAAATGAAAATAGCATAAGTATGAAAGAAGTAAATCCTAAAGAAACCAGCCGGGCATACGCCTTTGAAATGTGGATGAACGCACCTATGCCAATGGTGACGTTCTTTAAGACACTCAATGTGTCACGTCTTGTAAGAATCAGCCGAAAAACAGGTATGAAATTCAACATGCTGATGTGTTACTGTATCGGCAGGGCAGCAAGCGGAGTGAAAGAATTTTATATGCTCCCCGTGGGCGACAAACTGGTACAATATGGCAGCATAGCGGTAAATACCATTGTCGCCAACAAAGAGGGCGAAGTAAGTTCGTGTGACATTCCTTTCAATGATGATTTAGACCTGTTCAACAAACATTACCTGCAATATACCCGACAAGTCGCCGAAAGTTGCACGAACCATGACTTGACGGAAAATATGGTTATCGGCACTTCCGCATTGGCGCAATATGAAATAGACGGGGCAGTCGGTATGTATAGCGGTATATTCAACAATCCGTTTCTCATTTGGGGCAAGTACAAACTCCACCTATTGAAAACGACACTAACCGTTTCTTTCCAGTTCCACCATACGCAAATGGACGGGGCGCACGCTTCCTACTTTTTGGACAGGGTACAGAAAGAAATTGATACTTTGAGAATATAAGTTCAGGGAAAAACGCTATCTTTGCAGAACTAACAGAAAAAGAAATAGTTGTTCAACAATATGAAATGGCAGTTGTGCATATAGCTACGCTCAACGAATAGCACCCTCGATTAACGCTATTCAGCAATAGACAGGCTTATCGTTTAAGTTTGCCTGTTATTGTTTTGTCATTGTCCTTTATTACAAATCTATAAAATTGTTATGCTGCTTAAAGTGGCATGGCTTATTGTATCATATTGGTTTGAACAAATGAATTATACCTATAAAAATATATGGCTCATCGCTTTCCCCGTGATGATGAGCATTCTTATAGAACAACTGATAAATATTACCGATGCCTTGTTCTTGGGGCATGTGGGTGATGTGGAACTGGGTGCATCTGCCCTTGCCGGAATATGGTTCTTGGCTATTTATATGCTCGGCTTCGGGTTTAGTTTGGGACTGCAAGTGATAATTGCCCGCCGTAACGGGGAACAGAGGTATTCAGAAACAGGGAAGACTTTCTTTCAAGGCTTTTCTTTTTTGTTGTCGCTGGCGGCTGTTCTTTGCCTGTTGTCCCAAACACTTTCCCCTATTCTCTTGAAACATCTGATTATTTCGGATGATGTCTATAATGCGGCTATCCGTTATTTGGACGGACGCATTTGGGGACTGTTTTTCTCTTTTCCGTTTCTTGCCTTACGTTCATTCTTGGTAGGCATCACACAGACAAAAGCCCTGAACATAGCGGCTTTTACAGCCGTGCTGGTAAATATCCCTATGAACTGGCTTCTGATATTCGGCTTCGACATGGGTATATCAGGGGCAGCTATTGCATCTTCTTTTGCAGAATTGTGTTCGTTAATTGTCCTGACTGTCTATGTGTTTCGACACATCAACAGACATCTGTATGGTTTGCATTGGAACATAGATATAACCGTATTGAAAGAAGTCCTTTCTATCTCGGTATGGAGCATGTTTCAATTCTTTATGAGTGTCGCCATTTGGTTTCTGTTCTTCTTGGCTATCGAGCGTTTAGGGGAAACGGAATTGGCGGTGTCGAATATTATAAGAAGCGTTTCTGCCTTTTTTGCCGTCATTGTCAATGCTCTGTCGGGGGTTACCAGTTCTTTGGTCAGTAACCTGATTGGAGCGGGGGAAAAGAGAGATGTTTTTCCGCTTTGTCACCGGATTATTCGTTTGGGATATGCGGTAGGTGTTCCGCTGATCGTCCTCGCCTTGTTGTTCCACCAATACATTATTGGGGCTTATACGGAAAATCCGATAATCGTGCAAGTAGCATGGTTACCATTTGTGGTAATGCTGTTAAATTACTTCTTTGCTTTACCCGGATATGTCTATTTGAATGCCGTGACCGGAACAGGAGCGACACGAACAGTTTTTATTTTTCAAGTGATAACTACGATTGCCTACCTGTTTTGTTTATGGGGACTAAGCCATTGGAATGTTCCATTAGCAGTTTATTGGGCTGCAGAATATCTGTTCGTGATATTGCTTGGTGTACAATCCGTTTTTTATCTGAAATACAAACAATACTAAAGGCAGAAAATTATGACGAATAAAATATATCCTCGTTCCGAAGATACGGAAACGATTTGCACTATATAGCATCAATAGAGTATTTGCTATCGTATAGAAAAGCATTCAAGAACAAACCAAGAAATCAAAATATAATGTGTCTTGGCTATTTTTCAAGAAAAAATGAAATTAGCCAACTATATACTTTATTTCACTTAATTTATTAGATACTAAACTATTAGATTCTTTTGGTAATCCATATTATCTTTGTATATTTGCCCTCTAAATCAAAAAGTGAATAGATATGCTAACAAATCATTTCAGTATAGAAGAACAAAAGAAATTCATGATTTTAGAAAATGAAACATGCCATATACATGGAAAACATCCTAAAATTACGTTTCCAAATGATGGCATCGAAATACAAACTTGTTGTTCAAAATTTGAGAATAACTTACTTCGTAAAATTAATATCATAAGACAAAAGATTCACTTGTCGGACAATCTTCCGTTTTGAACGGATGTATCTTCTCCGTCGGATAGGCGGAATGGTGCAAAGCGTGTGTCGGACAAACAGCAGCACACTGTCCGCAACCGATGCACCGACCGAGCGAACCTACTTCAACCATCCGGTTTGCACTGTTCCTCACCAATACATGAGAAGGACAGACTGCAACGCATCGGATACAGTTGATACAATTAGAAGAAATTCGGATATTAAATTGCATAGAGTGCATGATGATTCAAGTATTTTGTAATGTCATTCGATTCATAATTATCTAAATAGAATAATGTCGAAAATCCCCGTGAAAACTTCGACAACCACATGGCAAACCCTTGACGAATATTTTGTATCCTTCACAAAGATAGGAAAAATAAGAAGAAAGGATTCCCATTTCACTTATATTAATAAGGTGTAGAAAGCCCCAAGAGAACTATAAAAAAGACGGTCTCACAACAATGCGGAACACTCTGAAACAAACAAGAAACCGACCGACCGTCTCTTTACGGACACAGTCGGCCGGAACAATTATATAAGAACGATGGCGGCACTCCACAAATGCACGCCCTCCCCTATCACAAATCCTTAACGCACCAAGCGGTTAGTCGCTGAATCCGGAAAAACGACAGTAGGAGTAAACGTCTTGGCTTCTTCAAAATCCATCATGGCGTATGAGATGATAATACAAATGTCTCCTACCTGCACTTTACGGGCAGCCGCGCCGTTCAGGCAAATACACCCCGAACCGCGTTCACCTTTTATAATATAGGTTTCCAAACGCTCACCGTTGTTGTTGTTCACAATCTGGACCTTTTCTCCCGCAATCAAATTAGCCGCATCCATCAAGTCCTCATCAATAGTGATACTCCCCATATAATTCAAATTAGCCTCCGTCACACGCACACAGTGCAACTTCGACTTCAGCACTTGGATCATCATACCCTTTTGCTTTTAATCTTATTCTTTATATCTAACGTGATCTATCAAACGAATAGGCTGGCTTCCACAGAAAACGGTGATACACCCTACGATGTCATCCGAATCCGACCAACTGTCCAGTTCCTGCAAAGACCCGCCATCCACTATGGCAAAATATTGCACTTCCAGTCCCACTATGGCATTCAACGAATCCACCACATATTGCCGGGTCTCTTTCAAGGTATGGTTCGTGGCAAAATTCTTGCTTTTAGAAAGAATGCCGAAGATATGGGCCGCTACGGCCTTCTCCCCATCTGTCAATAAGGTGTTACGGCTACTCATGGCCAGACCGCTTTTTTCACGGACAACCGGACAAGGCACTATCTCTACCTTCAGATGCAAATCTTCGACCATGGCACGAATCACGGCAATTTGTTGGAAATCCTTCTCCCCGAAATAAGCACGGCCAGGCTCCACGATGGCAAACAATTTGCTCACAATCTGGCACACGCCATTGAAATGTCCGGGACGGAAAGCCCCTTCCATCACCGTATCCACCGGCGGATAGCTGAATTTCCTGCTATCCGGTTCCGGATACATCTCTTCCACAGACGGCGCGAAGACGAAATCAGCCCCCACACTTTCCAGTAAAGCGCAATCCGCATCCAACGTCCGAGGATATTTCTCTAAATCTTTTTTATCATTAAACTGCGTAGGATTCAAAAACACACTCACTACGGTCACATCATTTTCTGCTACACAACGTCTCACCAAGGAAGCGTGGCCCTCATGCAATGCACCCATCGTAGGCACCAATCCAATCTTTTCACCCTTTGCACGCGCCTCTGTCAAGTTGCGTTGCAAATCTTCAATTGTATGAATTAACTTCATTTGTGGTTGATTTTAAACTGCATTCCCTAAAAAACTCTGCAAAATAACATATAAAATACCACATAGCAAAAACATTAGCCAAATAAATACGTGAAATTAATGAAAGAATTAAGCTCTATTCCCTTGAAAAAGGCAATAATGCCAAACTTTTTTCGTATCTTTGTGCCAAGGAAAAAGTGAACATGACAATGAAGGCAAAGAAAATACTATTCATTACTCAAGAAATGACGCCTTATGTTCCCGATTCGGAACTGGCTGCTATGGGTAGAGAACTTCCTCAGGAAATACAGGAAAAAGGACGAGAAATCAGAACATTTATGCCCAAATGGGGAAATATCAACGAACGTCGCAACCAGCTCCACGAAGTGATTCGTCTTTCCGGCATGAATTTAATCATAGACGATACCGACCATCCGCTCATCATCAAGGTAGCTTCGATTCAGGCCGCCCGGATGCAAGTATATTTCATAGACAACGACGATTACTTCCTGAAACGCCTGATGGCTCTCGACGAAAATGGCAACGAATATGAGGACAACAGCGAACGGGCCATATTCTATGCGCGGGGCGTATTGGAGACTGTAAAGAAACTTCGGTGGGTTCCGGACGTCATCCACTGCCAAGGATGGATGTCGGCTTTGGTTCCCCTCTATGTCAAGACCGCCTATAAAGAAGAGCCTTCATTCCGCGACAGCAAAATCGTATATTCCATGTCTTCCGAAGGCTTGAAACAGTCGATGGGCACGAACTTCGGCAATTGCATAACGTTCAGGGACGTGAACGCATCTGTTCTCAAAGACTTCAGCCCGGAAGTGACATACGACGAATTGAACAAATTAGCCATCAATTATTCCGACGGACTGACCGTGCCCGATACGGACAAGTTCCAAGCCTTTGCCGAATACGCACAAAGCAAACAGATTCCGGTGTTGGAAAACGTCAGTGCTGCCGATGCCGATGCTTTTGCCGACTTCTACGACAAAGTATGGAGCCAGGGCAAGAGCGAAGACTAAAAACATTTATCATCCTCCGCAAACATGAAATTCAAAACTTCATTCATCACGTTGATCGGATTATGCAGCGTGGCTTGTGACGACACGACCGATACCATCGGTATTTTCACGGATTCCGATAACATCAACGCTTCCACTTCGGTGTATGAAGCAAGTACACAGTCACTATTGGCTGATTCCGTTTTAAGCAATAGCAACAGTTCCTATCTGGGACGTATGACCGACCCGGAAACGAACATGCAAATCAAAGCCGAATTTCTGGCCCAGTTCAGCACGTTGGAAAACTATGAATTCCCTGCTTACGACCTGATGGTCAAGAACGAGCAAGGAGAAATCGAGGCGGACTCCATTGAAATAAGATTATACTATGAAAAGTATTATGGAGACGAGAATAATCCGATGAAGGTCGATGTATATGAACTGGACACTGCAAACGTCGTGCGCGAGGACACTACGTATTACAGTAATGCCGATTTCAGCCGGTATATCAACCGCCACGCAACGGGTCCCATTACGCGAAAGGTCTTCACGACAAAGGATTTCACGTTGTCGGACGACTATCTGGAAAGCAGTTCATACACTCCGAACATACGTATCGTGCTGCCTAAAGAATACGGCACATTCATCATAAAGAAATACTACGAGAACAAGGACTTTTTCAAGAATTCATATAATTTCATACACCACGTATGCCCCGGCTTTTATTTCAAACTGACGGACGGGGACGGTACGATGGTTAAGATGAGAGTAGGAGCCATGAATCTCTATTTCAGGTATAAAGACGCTGAAAAAGACACGGTTTACGTGGGTATGAGCCGTTTTGCAGCTACTCCCGAAGTCTTGCAGAATACTTACGTGGAAAATGATGGTCTGGCCGAATTGATAGAACATGACACCCAATGCACTTACTTGAAAACTCCCGCCGGAGTGTTTACGGAAATCACACTTCCTGTAAACGAAATCTACCAAGGACACCTCAACGACAGCATCAGTCAGGCTCAATTCTCCTTGTATCGCTATAATGCCGCAAACCAGGAATCGGCCTTCGAGGTTCCCCAGACCCTGTTGTTGGTGCGCAAGCAAGACATGTACACGTTCTTTGAAGAAGGGAAAGTGCCGGACGAGAAAACATCCTACGTCACATCTTTCAACAGCAGTTATAATACTTATACTTTCTCCAACATCAGCAACTTGGTATCATACTGTAAGAGAGAGAGGAACGAAGAGTCTGCCAAAGCCGGCATCACACCGGAGGCTTGGGAACAGCAGCATCAGGACTGGAACAAAGTAGTACTCATTCCTGTTGAAACCAACCGGGACAACAGTAACAATATCGTCAGCGTAACGCATGACATGGGACTGGGAAGCGCAAAGCTGGTGGGCGGCGCGACGGACAAGCTCAAAATCCAGGTGATTTACAGCACATTCAATTGACCCATATCTATGTGTCAGACTTCTGGCAAGATATAAAAAGAACAGGCGGAAAGGTTATAAGCCTTCCGCCTGTTCTTTTTATCTTCTCCCACACCCTCTTTACCCCCACCCTTTTCGGAAAAACAGACACGGGCATGCCCAAAAATCATCCTGCGCCAAACGGCAAACAAATCTCAGCCAAACGATTTTCAAATCTCAGGAGAACGGAATACGAATCTCAGGAGAATGTAACTACACTATAATTCAAATAGTTATAAAAAACTATATTTTGACAAAAAGGCCCCAGCCTTCCACGTTTGGGACAAACGGAACACCGTCTCCGACATACACGGAAAAGGCCAACTTGCTCCTCTTCACAGCAAGTTGGCCTTCATGCCTTTACCCTTCCCCGGATTCGGTATTCCTGGGGAAGCTCACGCAAACACTATTTTTTAGCGGAAGACTTGCGCGTAGAAACTTTCTTAGGTTCGCCTTCCTCGGGAACCAACTTCTTCATACGGGCATTCAAACGTGCAATCTCTTTGTCCTTCACCTCCAATTCTTCTCCCTGGTTCTTAATCAGCGTAAGCAGTGAATTCAACTCTTCGTTGTCTATATCGCGAGGATACATGCCATTCACCCTGTTAATGAAATCACCGAGGATATTCATATAGTTCGTAAAGGCATCGTAGGGAGAATCATAAATTCCGCGGTACATGTTCCAGCTACTGGATTTCGTAGTCATAAAACGGAAATTGTTGGTGGCTTGCAGATAATCCCAGTCCTGTTTGATACGACGGTCGTTACAAATGCGCACGCGGTCGGCCACGCTATACAACTTGTTGAAGGCCTCGCGCTGCATGCCATTTCCCAACCAGCAACTGATATCGCGCTCCTCATCAACCCACGACATAGGGTAAGGTACTTCAAGCGCATCCACCGACTTATGATGGTCTATCACTTCCGACGGGGTCGAGAAAGAGATTCCACGGGCTTTGGCACAAGCCGGCAGCGCCTTGAGGAACTCCAGTATATTGGACGAAAGCGGCTGGAACATACCCAATGCGCACAACTCCATGAAGATATTAATCACTTGCTCCTCTTCCGGTACTGCTGCTATCCAATCCATATAGGTGTCGGCAAACAACGGATATTCGCTCCAAGTGGAATTGCTGAAACGCAAGGATATATCGTCCGACAATTTATAATCCCGTAAAAGAAGTTTCAGGTTCGGGTTTTGCGCACAATGGTACACAAAATGCGGGCTCTTCCAGCCTAAGATATGCTTGGCTCCTTCCGTCAATACTCCTTTGAATCCCATGGAAGCCACCGTGCTCCCGATATCGTCGGAATATATCAAGGAAGAATTGCGGAATACTTTAGGAGACTTGCCGAAAAGTTCCTTGATCTTGCGTGACATTCTCAAAGTCTCCTCCCGGAAACTTTCCTCATTGGCCAGGGAAGACAAGCCGTGGGAATAAGGTTCCGCCAAGAACTCCACACACCCCGTTTCGTTCAGTTCCTGCAACAACTCTATCACCGTCGGTGCATAATTCTCCAACAACTCAATGGCGCAACCTGAAATGGAAAAAGCCACTTTGAAGAAACCGGGATTCTCCTTAATCATCTGGAGGAGGGTCTGAAGAGCCGGCAGATAGGAATGCTCGACCGTATTGGTAATACTGCACTCGTTCTCATAGTCATCGTAATAATAATGGTCCGTACCGATATCGAAGAAGCGATAACGTTTCAAATGTATATTTTGATGAATTTCGAAATAAAGGCATATCGTTTTCATGTCTTAGGATTTTAGATTATTTATATTTTTGAATTGTCTCATCATAAAGTTTCCGGATGCGTTGGCCCACTTTTTCCCACGTGATGCCGTCCACTTCTTTCTTTCCTTCCACCTGCAAATATTCATGCAAAGAGGGATACATGCAAAGCGCATACATGGCATCGGCCATGGCATCTATATCCCAATAGTCCACCTTGATGCACTTGGACAGAATCTCGGCGCAACCGGATTGTTTGCTGATAATGGAAGGCACTCCGCTTTGCATCGCCTCGAGCGGGGATATTCCAAACGGCTCCGACACGGAAGGCATCACATACACATCGCTGTCACGGAAACATTCGAACACCTGTTTCCCTTTCATAAAACCGGGAAAATGACAACGGTCGGCTATCCCGTAGGCTGCCGCCATCTCAATCATGGAGTTTATCATATCACCGCTACCGGCAAAGCAAAAACGTACGTTGTGTGTACGGTCCAACACTCGCTTGGCCGCTTCGATGAAATATTCAGGTCCTTTCTGCATGGTAATACGCCCCAAGAAAGTCACGACTTTCTCCTTGCGTTCCGAGTAAGGTTTCCTCTGGTCCACAATCTCCTGAAGCTCCTGTGCCAACGGATACACGGCATTGTGCATGGCAAAACACTTTGCCGGATCTTGATGATAGTGGTTAATCACCGTCTGGCGCGTCAGCTCGCTCACGCACATGATACAGTCCGCGTGGTCCATACCGTTCTTTTCAATACTGTAGACCGTGGGATTCACATTTCCACGACTCCGGTCAAAGTCCGTGGCATGCACATGAATCACCAATGGCTTCCCGCTGACTTGCTTGGCATGGATGCCCGCCGGATAGGTCAGCCAATCGTGTGCATGAATGATGTCGAACTGCTGCTGCCGGGCTACAACTCCTGCCACGATGGAATAATTGTTGATCTCCTCGTGCAGGTTGTCCGGATAGCGACCGGAAAACTCCATGCAGCCCAAATCATTCACATACATATATGAAAAGTCGGCATAAATATGATTGCGTAAATCATAATACAGTTGCGGATCCATGTAACTGCCCACCCGGCTATTTACATAATTCCAATCCACATCACGCCAAACGATAGGCACGCTGTTCATACCTATAATCCTCATAAAGCTTTGGTCTTCATCTCCCCAAGGTTTCGGAATACAAAAAGTGATATCCATATCGGGCTGCAAAGAAAGACCTTTCGTCAGACCATAACTTGCCGTACCGAGTCCTCCAAGAATATGAGGAGGAAACTCCCAACCAAACATTAATACTTTCATATTCAGTTCCTCCTGTCTTTATATATCGTATTTTTCGATTAATTTCACTACACGGAGAATCTCAGCCACATTCATCGCAAAGGATATGGCTCCCCGAGCATGATAAGGCGGATTCCCGTCGAACAGTTCCGGTATGGTACCGACGCAATGCGAAAACATTTCCTCTTCAAAGCCCACCAACACACGTTCCACAAAACTTACACGGCTCTTTTTATACAGACGCAAGCAGGCTTCCATATAAAAGCCAGCCAGCCAAGGCCATGCCGTACCTTGATGCTAAGCATAATCACGCTGGACTTGCGGGCCGACGTACATCGGATTATATCCTCCGCTCTTGGGACTCAGTGAACGAAGCCCTTTGGGGGTCAATAACTCCTTTGTACAAATATCAAAAACCGTTTTCTTCTCCGGAAGGCTCAAAGGAGAATAGTCAAGCGCCACAGCGAATATCATATTGGGACGGACACTCCAATCTTGTTCTTGGTCTTTCTCGTCTACGTAATCGAACAAATATCCGTATTGGTTCAAAAACACGTCCTTAAACGCCTGTTCCGCCTTCACAGCCATGGCCGCAAAATGAGCCTCCTCTTCTTTACGCCCTACCATCTGACATATCTCCTCGCTAAACTTCAATGCATTATACCATAAGGCATTGAACTCCACGATATAGCCGCTTCTCGGTACAATAGGACGGCCGTTTGCTGTAGAATTCATCCAAGTCACGGCTTTACTCTTCCCCTGAGCGTATACCAATCCGTTTTCTCTGACTTTCAAATTGGGATGAGAACTTGTACTCAGATACATCATGATGTCCTTGGCCAAAAGGCCATATTTCTCGACACATTTCTGCAAAGAAACTATCTTACCATATTGTTGGATACACCAAACCGCCCACAAAAGAATATCCGGATGTTCTATTTCATGTATTTTCACGCTCAACGGCTCGCCGGCCATAAATTCCCGAATGCCTTTTTCCACCGTCTTCATGCACATTTCAAACTGCTCCACCTCTTCATTGACCAAAGTCAATCCCGGCAAAGCAATCAGCATATCACGAGCACGGCATTTAAACCATGGATAACCTGCCAGAATATAATTCTCTCCGTCTACATGATAATAGAATTGATGTGCAGAATTTACCAGACAATGATAGAAATTATCCCGTGGAGTACGGATCTTCGCTTCAAAATCTGCTATCTGTTTCAACTGAGTGGTCTTTATCTCAGACAACCCGGCGGAAAAGACCACACTCTCGCCTTTCTTAATCTTCAGTTCAAAATAACCGGGCACATAGAGATCCTCATTAAAGGCATATCCTCTCTCCAATTCTTTCGGATACTCCACTCCACGATACCAATCCGGCTGAAAAACAAAATCGTTTTTCTTGTTCAACTGCATGTAAAGCTCGGGATAACCGTCATACATACAAGTTTTGATACCATTCGACACTTCTTGATAGTCCCGGTTCACCCTTGTGTTTTCATGTGTGTACTCCCTCACACAACGGAATGCCAGAAATGGACGGAGCTTCAAAGTCGTTTCGGAATGGGCGTCCAAAAGCGTATAACGGATGATAATGCGGTTTTCATAATGTTGAAACACCTTTTCTTTCTTCAGAACCACCCCTCCTACACGATAGATTGTAGTAGGCACCTGATCACAATTAAATTCTCGAATGTACTTATGACCATTCGGACTGAAATTGTTCCCTTGATACTTGTGAAGCCCTAAGTTAAACTCAGCCCCGTGTTGCACCACCGTCTCGTCCAACGAAGACAGCAACACATAATTCTCATCGCCCAATTCCGGTATCGGGACGACCAGCAAACCATGATATTTTCTTGTATTACAATCCACGATAGTAGAACAAGAATAAGCACCCGAGCGATTAGACCTCAAAATCTCTTTGGGTAACGCTTCCTCCAAATTGGTCATCAGAGTCTTATCAAAATGAATGTAACTCATAGTCTAGAAATTATATATAAGGTTTTCACTTTACTGTTTATTTTGTCTCTGTTTTTATTTATGCAACCCAAAAATAATAAAAATCCAATTATGCACGAAATTTTTTGATAACATATTTTTAAGAATTCATAAAAATATGCTGTAGAATATGTTTTTATAATCTTAAGATTTCATGAATCTATCAAGATTTAGTAATTTTGTGTCGTAAAACATAATTTGCAGCAGATTTGATTTATGGTCAAAAAGGAAATGGACAACAAAGAGATTCTGGAAAAAATCTCTGATTTATGTAAACCACTCACCCCAGAACAACGTGAATATTTAACAGAAAACCTCACGGTTTATACATTTAGAAAGAACGAAGCGATTTACAGTGAAGGTGAATTCCCGACTCAACTTATGTGTCTTTTATCCGGAAAGGTAAAAATATTCAAGAACGGTGTCAGCGGGCGTAATCAAATCATTCGCGTCATCAAGCCCGTAGAATACTTTGCTTATCGTGCGTATTTTGCCCATCAGGAATTTCTGACTGCTGCAGCCGCATTCGAAGCCTCAACGATAGCCATGATTCCTATGACTACCATCACAAAGTTGGTAAGTAGCAATAATGACTTGGCGTGGTTCTTCATCAAACAATTATCTGTAGATTTGGGTATAGCCGACGAACGTACGGTCAACTTGACTCAAAAACATATACGGGGACGGTTGGCCGAGTCTATTCTGTTTTTGAAGGAGAGTTACGGACTGGAAGAAGATGGTTGCACGCTCAGCATCTATCTATCCCGCGAAGATTTGGCCAGTCTGTCCAACATGACAACCTCCAACATTGACGAATTTCGCTTCAGAGAAAATCATTGCGATAGACGGCCGGAAAATCAAAATTATATCGGAAGACAGATTGGAAAAGATATCCAAAATAGGATAGTTCTCATGGTTGTCGGCTCCGAGCCGTTCAACCCGGTATAATGAAATTCACCCATTCCTGATGTATACCTATTTTCATGGGCGTAGAACCATTTTCCCATACTGCTCCATCCAAACTAATCATTGCCTTTCCGTTATCAAAAAAGTCCACTTCCTTAGTTCTATACGACTTCACGGCTTTATGATTCAAAAAGCGCCCACGAAAAAGCATCCATAAAGCTTCCACCATCTGGCTGATTTCCGGATGCGACACGACTGAAACATCCAATAATCCATTGTACGGAACTCCGCTCGGAGTCTGGCCATAGCCTCTGGCACTACCGATACATACCGTCATCACACTTTTGTCGATGTCATCCAAATTCACTTTGAAATGCATCTTGTGTTCCATACGCTGAAACAGCAACAAAAACATAGACGATAGATGAGAAAGGGTCAGCATTCCCCAAAAACGGCGTGTCTTGTGCTTGATATTCATAATGTTTGCCACCAGACCGACGTTCACACAATTCAAAAAGAAACGGGGATGGCTGTCCTCCATCCGCTCTGGCACACAATACCCTACGTCCACCTTACGGATTCTTCGCTTTATCAGCCAATCTATCGTTTGCTTGTAATTATCTTCCTCGAAACCCCAAAAATGTGCAAAATCATTTCCCCATCCGTTAGGAATAACCCCGAAAGCAACGCTACGACGAACCTCCTCTCCTTGCGATAACACTCCGTTCAACGCACGATTCAACGCCGCGTCGCCTCCCACAATGACAATCGTCGTGTAACCATTGGAAGCAAGCATAGCCGCCAAGCGTTCTACGGATTTCGGCCCTTCACTCTGCACGAAATCATAAAGTACGCCTTTCTCCGTCAAATATGAGCGTATAGCCTCCCACTCTTTATGTATATGACGGACACCGTCTTTCGGACAATATATAATCCCCCATCTTGATGGTTCCATAATTCAATTCACTAAAAACGCACAAATATACACAAAACTATTTATTCTCTACTTGAATCTTCTTCTAAATCTTCACTGCAACAGCCAATCTTTAATCTGGCCGATTTTCTGTTCCATCGGCCAACCTGCGTCCAACCAGTTTATCTTGATGCCACGACGCTCCATTCCGCGAAACCAAGTCATCTGTCGCTTGGCAAACTGATGGATAGCGGTTTCCAATCCACAGAACATCTCCTCATACGTCAACTCTCCGAGTACATACCGTGTCAGATATTTATATTCCAAACCATAATATATCAGGTCTTCCGCCGGTATCCCTTCGTCTAACAGTCCTTTTATCTCATCAATCATCCCCTCGTCCAAACGTTGTCTCAGACGTTTCGTTATTTTATTACGTCTCAAATCCCGCTCTATGTCCACTCCTATGACCAAGGACTGGATTTCGGGAAAAGCCCTTGCCTCTGTAGGATGCAAACGATAATACTCTTCTATTTCTATCGCGCGTATCGCACGTTTTACGGTATCGACATCCGTCGTATTATGAAGCACCTTATATGAACTCAGTATCTCTGTCAGTTCGGGAAGGCTCTTTTGAGCCAAGTTTGCACGCAAATCCGGATTTTCCGGTACGGGCATCAGATTATATCCTTTCAACACGGACTCGATATATAAACCTGTACCTCCACATAATATAGGAAGCATACGACGCGCTTTCAACGCTTCATAAACTTTCAAAAAATCCCGCTGATACTCAAACAAATTATATTTCGTACCCGGCTCCACGATATCAATCAAATGGTAAGGAACAAAGTGACCATCGACAACATAATCTTTCAAGTCTTTTCCGGTTCCCAAATCCATACGCCTGTACACCTGCCTGCTGTCTCCGCTAATTATCTCCGTCTTCAGTTCGTAGGCCAAAGCTACAGCCAATGCAGTCTTTCCCGACGCCGTAGGCCCTAATATCGTAATAAGATCATATTTCATCGTATCGCCGTTTACCATATTATAATAACAAAAGCAAAGATACGAAAAAAGCCACCCTCCCAAAAGGAAGATGGCTTCAATTTTATCGTAGAAAACGGGATTAACCGTTAACCTTCTTCATGTGAGCGATCAATTCCAATACCTTGTTAGAATAACCGATTTCATTGTCATACCAAGAAACCACCTTAACGAAAGTATCAGTCAAAGCGATACCAGCCTTAGCATCGAAGATAGAAGTACGAGTGTCACCCAAGAAGTCAGAAGAAACTACTGCATCTTCAGTATAACCCAGCACACCCTTCAATTCGC
>ENA-OPSK01001168-OPSK01001168.1-human-gut-metagenome-genome-assembly--contig:-NODE-1168-length-20987-cov-6.234712_pt1 | contig 20987 bp, 22 predicted proteins | sample MGYA00241807_ERZ501905 | MGnify/ENA primary metagenome ERZ501905 (study PRJEB25962, sample SAMEA2042111) | human gut metagenome | biome: human gut; feature: human-associated habitat; material: faeces...
CGGACTGGAGTGGTATCTACGTAGGCGGCTCCGCCATCCTCGCCCACGAACGCCTCTCCATTGTCGACCCGGAATCCGGTGGACAACCCTTATATTCACACGACCGCAAACAGGTGCTTGCCGTCAATGGCGAGATTTACAACCATCGCGACATCCGTGCCCGCTATGCCGGAAAATACGCCTTCCAGACAGGTTCCGACTGCGAAGTCATCCTTGCCCTTTACAAAGACAAAGGCATCCGCTTCCTCGAAGAGCTGAACGGCATCTTCGCCTTCGCTCTCTATGATGAAGAAACGGACGATTACCTCATCGCTCGCGACCCCATCGGCGTAATCCCCCTTTATATAGGACGCGACAAGGATGGACACATCTACTTCGGCAGTGAGCTGAAAGCCCTTGAGGGCTTCTGCGACGAGTACGAGCCTTTCCTTCCCGGCCACTACTACCGTGGGCGCGAGGGCAAGATGCACCGCTGGTACACCCGCGACTGGATGGACTATGCCGCTGTGAAGGACAACTACACTCCTGCCGCCGAACGTAATGCCGCGCCGGCTTCGATAGGCCGGACAGCCTACAGCACACAAGTCACGGCTGTGCACGACGCCCTTGAAGCCGCCGTACAGCGCCAGTTGATGTCCGACGTCCCCTACGGTGTCCTGCTCAGTGGCGGACTCGATTCTTCCGTCATCTCTGCCATCGCCAAGAAATATGCCGCCAAACGCATCGAGACAGACAACAAGGCAGATGCCTGGTGGCCGCAGCTCCATTCCTTCGCCGTCGGCTTGAAGGGTGCTCCCGACTTGATTAAAGCCCGCGAAGTGGCCCGTCATATCGGTACCGTGCATCACGAGATAAACTATACCGTTCAGGAAGGCCTCGATGCTGTCCGCGACGTCATCTATTTCATTGAGACTTACGACATAACCACTGTCCGCGCCTCCACCCCCATGTATCTGCTGGCGCGTGTCATCAAAAGCATGGGCATCAAGATGGTACTCAGCGGCGAAGGTGCGGACGAGGTGTTCGGCGGTTACCTTTACTTCCACAAGGCGCCCACACCGCAAGCCTTTCACGAAGAAACCGTGCGCAAGCTCTCCAAACTGCATCTGTACGACTGCCTCCGTGCCAACAAAAGCCTTGCAGCCTGGGGAGTGGAAGGACGTGTCCCCTTCCTCGACAAAGAATTCCTGGATGTTGCCATGCGCATCAATCCGGCAGTCAAGATGTGCCCCGGCAAGGAGATAGAAAAGAAAGTAGTCCGCGAAGCCTTTGCCGACATGCTCCCTCAGAGCGTTGCCTGGCGGCAGAAAGAACAGTTCTCCGACGGTGTGGGCTACAGTTGGATTGATACGCTGAAAGCTGTCACTGCCGCTGCCGTCAGCGACGAACAGATGGCACATGCCGCCGAACGCTTCCCAGTACATACCCCGCAAAACAAGGAAGAGTACTATTATCGCACCATCTTCGAAGAGCATTTCCCCAGTGAAAGCGCAGCCCGGAGCGTTCCCAGCGTACCCAGTGTGGCATGCTCCACCGCCGAAGCGCTGGCATGGGACGTCTCTTTCCAAGGAAAGAACGACCCCAGCGGACGGGCTGTAGCGGGGGTACACGAAGAAGCATACAAGGATTAAAAAAAGAGCTGCCGACAGATTTCCTGCCAGCAGCTCTTCTCATTTTTTATTTATCAAATCCTATCGGACTAAAACATCATTGTCTGTCCACCAATCACACCTGCCACAGCACTCGCTACGGCAATAATAAGTTTCAAAATCACATTCCACGTTTTCTTCATAAAGATTATCCATTATCTGATTAATAATTCATAGCTACTATTATCCCAGTGGATTCTCACCTTGGTCTCCATCCGAATCCGAGCCTCCTCCTTCCGAACCGGAGCTGCCATCTGTAGAAGTCTTCCCTTTAAGATAATCATCCAAACTCACCAAATCCAGCCTTTCTCCAGCGCGGGTAGCAGCCTTCGATATCTTCAGTTCCCTATTCGCCTGAAAACAGATACGGACGCTCTCCACACTCTTGGCTGTCACGTCATCAGCCTTTTCCTCACCTTTCGATTTGGCTGCCAGTATAAAGACACCCAGCCCGGCTATATTAACCGTCTTTCCTTCCAGCAACTGCTCTTTCAGCTTTTCCACAAAGTTCTGCATCGTACTCTTGATGTCACCGATAGACAGAGAAGAGCGGTCCTGCATCTTCTGTGCAATAAACGCCAAATCCACGCTTTGCCCCAATGTCACCAACTGCGGATAATACTTCTTGGGAGAGTTTTCAACCCTGGGGTCCGACGGTCTCTCCACCGTCCTGAAAATTACACTCATACTTTTTTTCTTTAGAGATTTAAATTCGTTTTACTATTCACACGTTTCGTTGATCAACGATGCAAAGGTGAGGATTAAAAACTATGTAGCCAAAGAAAAAAGGTGCTTGGGAGTAGTTTTTCTGAGAAAAGTGATAAAGTCTTAGTTTTATGATAATTGAGTATGCCTTGCTCAATGAACACAACATTTAAACTTTCCACGTTCGATAGGCAGATAAGTTCATTGATTGTGGCATAGTTTCGGATATCCCTTTCAAGTCCGAGTTCGCCTTTCGTCATTGCTTTGCCGCCATACAAAACATGGGCACAGCTTCATTGGCATAGACGATACTTGCCTGTGCCGGTGTAATCTCTGCCGAAATAAGGTTTTGCTTGATTGCATCCTTCTTATTATATACAGTTCAAATAAGGTAAAGGCGTTCAGCCCGGCTTCCTTTTTAAACCTCTCGAATCCGATGGGTTTAAAATTGGGGTTGTACAAACTCCCCCAAATACCGGAATATTCTATTTTATTCCGGTTACGCAGCCATTAATACTCAATTTAGAGCATATCCTTTTTATAAGGTCACAAAAGTCCGTAAAGCCTCGCAGGTGGAACACCGTCCACCTGAACTTCCACTATTTTTCTGCGGATAGCCTTGTACCATTTATGAAAAATGTTGGAAGGGACGTTATTCTTTGAACAGAATGACCGAAGAGACATTCTTGAGCCCTAATTTGAGTGCTTACAACAGATGCACTATATTGTGTTTATTATAATGCCTCTGCTTTTTCACATAATAAGGAATAAAAAGGAAAGAAAGGACTTTAGAAACCCTTTTAAGCTGTATAAATAATGATTTTAAAGTCACTCTAAAGATCAATTGATGCGTTTTATGTAATAACAATCGCTTCCTTTATCTTTTCAACAATGTATTTTACATCATCATCCGTCACCCACGGACCAGCAGGCAGACAAAACCCCATTTTGAATATTTCCTCCTCCACGCCATTGGTATAAGTTGGAGCATCCGCATACACCGGTTGCTTGTGCATAGGTTTCCACACCGGGCGAATTTCAATTCCATTTGTCAACATAAATACACGCAGAGCCTCCACGTTTTCATTGGGCTGGCAATCAGTCGTAGCACTATCTACAGCCTTAATTACTCCCGCGGCACCGCCCACAGCAGTCTTGACCACCTCCTTATAAGCATTCTCCTGACCTTGAATTTTCACGTCTGCGTCCAGCATAGCCGTGCAAAGCCAAAAGTTGGAATCATAACGCGAGTCAGCAGGTTGTTGATGAACATGTACCTCCTCCACATCTTTCAGCAGTTCTTCATATACTGCCTGTACGTGTTTATGATGATTAATATGTTCTTGTGCCACCGTCATTTGACCGCGACCTATGCCTGCACATATATTGCTCATGCGATAGTTGTAACCGATAGCGGAATGTTGGTAATAAGGATAAGCGTCACGTGCCTGCGTGGCGTACCACATGATGGTATTCTTATCTTCTGCATTTTGACAAATCAAAGCACCACCGCCAGAAGTCGTAATCATCTTGTTACCATTGAAACTCAATACGCCAAATCTACCCAAAGTACCCAATATCCGTCCATCGAACTTCGAGCCAAAGCCTTCGGCCGCATCCTCCACTACCGGTATACCATAACGGTCAGCAATCTCCATAATCCGTTCACAGTCGTAAGGCATACCATATAGTGCCACTGGCACAATCGCTTTCGGTTTCTTTCCCGTCTTTTTCATGCGGTCTTTAATTGCTTCCTCCAGTAACACCGGGTCCATATTCCAAGTCTCCGATTCAGAACCCACAAAGATAGGCTTGGCTCCCAAATAAGTGATAGGATGCGAAGAGGCACAGAATGTGAATGATTGTACCAGTACCTCATCCTCTGGTTTAACGCCACAAGCAATCAACGCTAAATGAAGAGCAGCAGTACCAGCACTTAAACACACTACTTTACAGTCCAACTTCGGACCATTCGAACAAGCATTCGCAAAATCTGCCAAGTTCTGCTCAAATACGTTAACATTTGGTCCCATAGGTACTACCCAATTCGTATCGAAAGCTTCTTTTACATACTTCTGTTCCCATCCCTCCTCGCTCATGTGAGCTAAGCAGAGATAAATAGTTTTACGTTCTTCCATATTTTTTATATTTAAAAGACTGCAACAGACAATGGTATCGAACCATAAGCTATATAGTTCTACCTGTGCGTCTGCTTATCCATTACTTCTTATACAGTAGCAGCTCTTTCCAGTCGAAAGACTTGCTATCGAATATCTGTTTAATCACCTCCGAAAGGATGTGCAGAAGATAAGCCGAGCCCAAGACTGCTGACATAATGAGCGGAATGTTCAGCGGGAAAAGGTAGTTCAGCGCATCAGTGAAGATATACTTCTGAATCAAGTAGCTCTCCAAACAGAGATTACCGATAATGAAGAGAATATTGCCTGATAGCTTGCGCTCGAACAATCGCTCCATCCAGGGAGCTTTGCCGATAGCATACACCAAATAGCAGATACACACAAGAGGTATCATCGAAAGGATGGCAAAACCTCCGCCATTCGATACACCGTTTACTCCATACCAAGCCACAATGCATACAAGCACAATAGGAATATGCCACCATGAATAATGTATCTTATCGGAATGCAAATAAATGCTACCACCGATTAGCATAATAGAGAAATAAAAAATCCACCTAAAATAGTTATCTACACCATAGAACATCTGACCTTCAAAGTCATATACTGCGAAGAAGGCCAGCAACACCACCGCTATAGAAATCGAAATGCAAATACTCAACTTCCAATCATAACGGATAACGGGATAAAGTACCAGATAGCACACCAATATACATTGTAAAAACCAATACTTTTCAGCAGTCATCATCTCCATAAAGCCACACTCGCGTCCAAACACAAGGCAAACTACCAAACCCAAAGCCAAAACCGTAGGATAGATTCTTCCTATACGATGCTTGTACCAATTCACGAAATCCATCTTCCTTCCCATAAAGAGAGTGAAGCCCGAGATGAAGAAGAACAACGCATCACCAATGCCTCCGCCCGTAGCCAAAGCCGAATGCGAGCCATAGCAGATGCCCATGTGTGAATTGAGCACAAGCAGTGTAGCGATGACCTTCACAAAGTCAACCGCTATATCACGTTTCTTTATTGTAACTACCTCTACCATTACTTCCCTATGCAATCACCAATCTTCAAATCAATATGATCCTCCACATATATAGGAACAGCATCCACATCACGAAGCCACATATTGTTCTTCTGAAACTGAATCTCCACCTCAGGAGTCAGCTCGTTGCTGCGGCCAAGAGTAGTCAACACATGATATTCAGCAAGGTTGAAGCCAGCATTAGCCAACAGACTGTTGTAAGCCACATAGCGGATGTTAATCTCCGTAACCTTAGCCACACCATTAGCATCAGCTTTCATGTCCACCACCACAACGCCATTCATCACACTATTGGTAGCCTTGCAAACACGATCGATGGCATCCAGTGCTTGAGCTTTGATATGCTCATCGTTCAGAAAGCGTCCCTTGCTAGTGTTACCTGTGATACCACTCACAGACACCTTAGCCATAATGTACTCTAAGCGCTCAGCGATAGCACACTTCAGCAGTTTGCCATTTTCGAAGAGGCAAAGTACCCCATAGTTACCACCTGAGCAGAACTCCGAAATCTGGAAATTGTCAATGCCAGTGTTAATCATCACCCAAGCACGAAGTTCAATCAGATTGTTAGCCTTAAACGAACCCTTACCCGAAGCAGTACCTGCACTTGCATCACGCACCCACATAGGAAACTCCAATGGCAGTTTGTAGCTATCATCAAAAACATCCTCACGGTTCAAATCCTCGCTAACAGGCACCAGACCAGTGCCCTTCAGCAGATTGAAAAGCTTGCGCTTGCTGATAGCCAACTCGCAAAACTCAGCCGAAGGAGTGATGTAGTTCACGCCCTCAAATGGATTCTTTGCCCAATAGAGCACCTCCAGCTCAGGCAGCACCATTACAGCATCAGGCTGCTCCTTGTCCAAAATGCCCTGAACCACCTCACGATAATTCAGCTCATTCACTCCTGGCACCTTATACAGACGATCAAAGTCCTTCGAGTAAACTCCGTATAGAATGCTGCACATATCCCATCCTACGAATTCAGCATCCTTAAACTTCTCGCTCATCTTCAGTGAGCGAAGTACATTGCGTGCAGAAACAGCACATGCACCAGTCACAACGATTTTCATATTTTTGTGATTTCTAATATTATCTAAGTTTTCTATCTTTGCGTTCTACATCCAAATAATTTTCTTTCTTGTCAGCCACAGCGCCCTCGCGTTTGATAACCTTGTAGAAAGTCAACCACAGAATTTTAATATCAAACCAAAGACTCACATGCTCAGCATAATAGACATCACATTCCAGTTTATTGTCCCACGTGATGTTGTTACGCCCATTCACCTGAGCCCAGCCTGAAATTCCAGGGCGAACAGTATGGCGCAATCTCTCACGCTCAGTATAATACGGCAGATAGCGAGATAGTAACGGACGAGGGCCTATCAAAGCCATATCTCCCTTGAGCACATTAATCAACTGAGGCAATTCGTCCAAACTTGTAGCACGGATGAACTTACCTACTTTTGTCAAACGCTTTCGATCAGGAAGCAAATTTCCGTTAGCATCGCACTCATCCGTCATGCTCTTGAATTTGATAACCTTAAAAATCTTCTCATCCTTACCCGGACGTTCCTGAAAGAAGAACACACCCGTACCCTTGTTAGCGAAATGTAACCCAATAGTGATAATCAGCAGAATAGGCCAAATAATCGAAAGTAGAATTAATACAATAAAGAAATCAATCACACGCTTAAAAATGTTCTTATACATTCAGTATTGTTATTTAAGTATTTCGTTGTAAAAATTTATCAAGCAACCCTATACAAAACCCTTCTCAGATCTTGAGTCTATCAATCTGCGAGCATCGTCAGCCATCTTGTCTTGTAGAGAAAACAGTATGAGGAGAAACAATCAAACTATTCTTACCCTCGATGATAATTTCTCGTGAACCATTGATATACGTTACATTACTTGGCAACCTCATTGTTCCAGTTTCCATTACGATATTAGAAAAGTCCTCTTCATATAATGGTATCACGAATCAATCTGTATCCACATGTATCTGTAACAAGTCGTCGCCATATTTCCTATAGTGATCGCACTTACAGAGTTTGCACCAAATCTCGTCACAATTCACGATAGAATCCTTCTCAAAGGAACCCTCTTTCAGATGCTGTACCATCAAAATTATCCTTATCTCTATATAGTCTGATTTATCTGGATCTATTTGAGTAGTCACCGCACCGAAATGTTTTTTGTATGTGAATTTAAGCTTAACAGCCTGCAATTTACGCTCCTTCATTTTCCAAAGAACGATATTCTTCTAATAACGCTTCCCAAACCTTATGTTGTTCGTAACGTTCCACAATCATAGGGCGAGCACGCCTTGCCATTTCTTTCACTTCATCATTACGATGCTCATAAAACCATTTCATCGCATGGTATAAAGCATCTTCGTCACGTGGAGGAATGATTCTGCCATTAATTCCATCTTGGATTATTTCATTACAACCTATTATATCAGTAGTTATACACGGAACACCCAATGCTCCTGCCTCCATAAGAACCAAACCAAACCCCTCACGATAAGAAGGCAAAACAAAAGTATCTGATTGATTCATATATGGTCTCACATCTGATTGAAAACCAACAGCATGGACATGAGAATTTACCTGCATCGTATTTTTTGTAATTTCAGCTATTGGGTTTTGTTCATTCTCTATTGAACCTACCATAACCAAATGTACATCCTCATTTTCAGCTGATAACCGGTCAAAAGCAGTAATCAATTCATTTACCCCTTTATCCTTAACAATACGCCCAACAAAACAAAAGATAAAACTTCCTTTCGATATTTGAGGAAGAATTATTGTATCAATTTTTTGTTTATCAAATCTATTTAGATTAATACCATTTGCACTACCATAAGCTATAACTTTCAGTTTTTGCTCTTTACATATATGGTCTGACAACAATGTCTGCTTCACTCCTACAGAAACACATATCACTTCGGTTGCACACATACATGAAATCCGTTCCATCATTTGAAGTAATTTTCTCATTAGCCCACCATATCCCTGATAACGAAGCCCATGACACATATAAATGCGTATAGGAACATTCGCTATTTTTGCTGAAAGCATTGATAAGAAACCGCCTTTTGGAGTATTCCCATGCACAATGTAAGGTTTAGACTTCAGAAAAAACACAATAAAACGATAAAAGCTAATTATATCTTTACACAAAGAAATAGGTCTTTCCATTGGAATACAATGAACCGAAATACCTTCTCTTCGCCCAACTTCCTCTAAAACTTTTTTATCTGAAGATACAGCTATCACCTCGAATGTTTGATTTAAGAAGCCCAATTGTCCTTCAAAAAAACGAAGAGAAGCGGGAATTGTCGTTACAACAATAAACTTTTTCCTCATTCTTTTCCTTTTATTATAATTCTTGATTTTGGTAATACCATTGTTGTCTCATCTAACACATCTTCTACCACCACACAATTTGCACCTACTTTTACATTATTACCTATCGAAGTATTGTCGATATCTTTGCTCCAGTTCCTACCATCATATCATCTGATATTTTCACCCTATGCCAACTTATAATCTGTTAATATATAATACTATTCATTCCAACGATTACATCATGTCCACCATAATGCCATTAGGTCCATGAAAGAGATGGGGAGGCGTTACAAAATAAGTACCAGAATTCAAATTTGTTCCAAAAGAGCAATTATAATAAGCATCTGTACATTTAAAATAAAGCTTTAATAACAAATATGTTTTATCATTAGGATTAGTCACAAACGACATTCCTAATACTTTTATGATCATAATGTTGAATCCAAGAAAGAAGGATACGACCCAATTTATTTGAGAATAAAAAAGGTTTCATTACGTTATAGAAATAAGATATTGTAGAATATGTTATAAGGTATTTTGTTGCGAGAACAGAACTGTTCTACAGAAATGCCATAAGGAATTGCCTCCATTTGGTACTAGAAATAAAATCTTTCCAAATCCTCGCTATTATACATTACCTTATACGTTTAAAATTCAAGTACAAAGATATTGGATGCTTTTGATCCATTTGAGTACTTACCAGCGAATTAAATAAGAAGACAAAAATCCTCCTCAGTGTAGATTTTCAGAGCCTCATAGTTCACCATCCACTTTTTATCGTACTTCATACAAATGGTATTTCGCTAATCTATAAGTACATTATCCAACAACATTTTTCAAGTAACCTTTAGCAATCTCCCAAAGCATAATAGCTCTGTATCGTAATCTCATTAAAGTTGAATTATTACTTCTTGCATTACTTGGAGTTACATTGTTTCCATGACGGCGGAATAACATCAATGATTCTTTAAGAAATTTACGCTTGTAGAAAAAACCTCCATAAACACCTATCCAAAAATCGTGACCTACGCCAGATTCTGGAAAAGGCAGTACTTTATCCAAAATCTCCCGCCTAAAAGTAGTACAACATCCAGTTGTTGTGCAAGACTTTATGTTACGCCAAAATTCAGGATGAGGCATTGCAAATTCTTGAATTACCTGCAAATTACCATCTACAACTTTTCGCCCGTGAAGCAGAATGTCGCAATCATTCATATTTGCCATGACACGCTCTACCTTGTTAGGCATCCATACATCATCTTGGTCAGCAAGGAAAATAATGTCACCCTTTGCCTGACGAAGAGCATTCTCAAAGTTATGAGTAGCATAATCGAAGTTATAGTGATACTTACGTGAGTGCTTATAAGCATGTAGCTTTATACGAAAATCATGGTAAGCCTCTAATATTGCTAATGTATTGTCTGTGGACCCATCATCAGATATCACAATCTCGTCTCCCGGTTCCAGCTGGCTTAGAATACTATCAATCTGTTCTTTAATATATTTCTCGCCATTATGCGTAGCTATACATACTGATATCATTTAACCATCAATGTTTTGTAATAGTCATTCAACTTATAGTACACACTATCCCACAGGAAGTTTTCCTCGCAAAAACGAATCAGATCTAGTGATTTATTTCTTTTCTTAAGACTAACAAATAGTTTTTTTGCTTCTGCCATATTTGAGTAGTATAGATTGAGTGGCGATGGAGCACCATAGTCTTCCACTCCTGGAATCTGAGGAAGTATAGAGGCAGTACCTAAGAATCCTGCCTCTAATAAAGCATTATTTGCTGTTGCAAATGTCAAAGGAAGAAATGAGTAATCACAATCATTAACCACAGAAAAATACTTGTCGTCGGGAATTCTCGGATATACTACAACATTACAATAATTATAGAATTGTTCTTTAATTCGTTGAGGTTGTCCTATCAAGTGAAAACAAATATCACTTCTTCGTTCCAAACAAAACTTTATGATAGCTTCCATTGTATCATAATCTCGATAGTTTTGGCCCAAAACACATACATTGATTTTATTTTTGTTTAATATACTTTCAACCTTCTCAAATTTTGGTCTGTTAAAACCATGAGGAATAAATACAGAATCAAGGTTGTATTTTTCTTTCAGCATTTTTTTTGATTAGTACTTAATACGACGATACCATCCACACTTCTCAAAACTTTAATAAATGAAGATTTACACCTTCTCTCTTCCTCAATATTAAGATGTATTGTAACCACTATTTTATGTCTATTTAAACGGAGAAATGGCACAACCAATGTGTCACCATAGAAGTAATGAGTAATTGCATATTTCAGTCGCTTAAAGCGAGAAATAATATCAAGAAAAGTTACATTAAATATCTTTCCTCTTGTGCTAACAGGAATGAACCCAAAAGGCACATTCTCCCCCATTAAACAATCTGCTTCTGGATTACCTATAATCGAATCGTATCCACCTGCCGAAGAATGACTATTGTCACGATAGCCAACATATAATATTTTTTTCATTGTTACTAAATTGCACTATGATACGGTATGAAAAGAGACTCATACTGACCATGGAGTATCTGATTAAATAAAATGAATCTATAAATAATATATACAATAAATACCAATCTCAATTGTAACTTATTTCTGAACTTTTTTTCTATACCTAATAGTAATAACATTGCGACACCACCAGATGCCAATATTCCTATTCGCGAAAGATATGGTATGGCAAAGGCTATAGTACGATTAAAATACATTCCAAAAATATAAAGGTTCAAAAGTGTATGATACATATTGTTTCGGTATTCTTCTTGCACTGAAGATGCTTTAGAAAAATAGTGATTGCCAAAGTAATGATACAACCAAATGAAAAAAGCTCCACTACAAAATGATAGTATAATACTCAAAACTGAACGAATAGAATACTCAGCGATTCCCCCATACATATAGCCGTCAATCTTTTCTTGAATATCTCCATCAAAAGAACCTATTGCCAATAGTGAATTAATTGAATCAAGAAAAGAAACAACTGAAGAAGACGCAAATCCTATCATTATACTGGCAAGATACATAAATAACATCATCGCCAAACTAAATCTTTTGCGTGGCACAAAATAAAAAGGAATAATCAAAAGAGTTGCAATGTGAATTGTAGATGCAACAATAACATAAAGAAAAAACTTCTTGAAATTTCGATCTACAATATGCCTGAAGCCCAAAATAATAATTATGGACGCTAAAGCAAAACGTACAGGAAAGATACTACCAACAAAACAACTGAATATTATACTTGTAATATTATTCAACCCCGCATATTTAGCAAATCTGATGTTCAAGAATACGATTAGAGCAGATTGAACTATCAGCATTGCTGTGTAGGATTCGCCTGAAAATCGTCGTACAATATCATTGAGAAGCCACCAGCCATATTCGTTGTAATATACAGGCTCAGAAGGATACATAAACATTCCATAATAAGAATCCCAGTCTGTACCATTCTCCCAACGCAATCCCTGAAATAGTACTACAATAACAACTGCAAGAATTTCTATGAATATTTGCTTTTTCCCTTTTACTCCAACAGCTACTAAAGTAAGAAATGCCAACAATGAAAAGACAACGTAATATATCATTCTTGAACAAATTTCATAACAAATTTTCGCGCAATGTTTGACCAAGAAAACTCAGGATAATCTTTTTCAAAAGACATAACTTGACTAGAGCAATATGCTAATAGCTTTTCATTGTTCAAATATGTTTTAATGCATTCTGCTAATTCAATAGGCTCGTTATTAGCAAAGAGCAAACCATTCTTCTTATGTGTCAATATTTCCCTAAATCCATCAAGATCAGAAGCGATGATTGGCTTACCAAATGTATAAACAGTCTGAGGTATTCCACTCTGCGACATAGTGAAATATGGACAAATCACAAACAACGATTGACCAATTACTTCACACAATTCAGCATTAGAAAGACGCTTATTGATTAATAACACGTTTGGATTATTACTTAAATCTTCAAGGCATGGATCATTTCCTTTGCCAGCAACTACAAGTTTATAATAAAAACAATAATCTGTCAACAACTTCATCGCTTCATTCAAAATTGGTAATCCTTTATATGGCAAAATACTTCCAAAGAACAAGAAATATTTCTTAGGCAAAGACAAAGCATTCTTTACAGGTATTGTTTTAAAAGTTTCAAATAATCCAAAGTTCAAACGATGAATCTTTTCTCTCTTAACATCTTTATAATTGAGAATATCATGTAATGAATTGTCTGAATAAATGATTATATCAATAGAGTTTTGGAAAAGAAATTTTAGCAATGGCGAGGGTTTGCTAAAATCAGGGTGAAAATGGTCGCATACTTCATGCAACGAAACGACTATCTTGCAATTCAGTTTCTTCAAAAATGACAGATACTCATGAGAATAGTAGCCACCTATGATATTGACAATTTTGTAGTTCTGATCATTGATAAATGAAGAAGATTTAATGGCATAGTAATCAGAATACCATCCAATAATATTCCGTACAATGGGGATATTCTCATATGGTCTTAGCATCTTCAATGAGAAAAGTCTAACCGAATCTGATTCGCCAAGGTAAGAGAACATCTCAATCCAATTATTCACTGCAATCTCCTCAACTCCATACTTGCTTGACTTATACGAACAATTGAAAGCTTCTAGTTCTGAAAACGATATATAATAAAAAAGATAAATATCTACTGCATATCCCATTTCAAGGAACTGCTTCGCCAACGGGAAAGTACTCCCAGTAAATCCTTTTGTGATTAATGCTATTCTTTTTTTCATTTTTTAGTTAATTCGTAATATAACAGCCTGCAATATTGTACATTGTCGTGCTTATTTGCCTATTGTATGCAATTGATGCATAAGATTAAAATCTGTTTCAGAAGGTATAATCCTTCTGATTTATTTTTTCATATCACCTTCATCTTTTACTTTATGTTTTCTTCTCCAATATCAACTGTTATGTTTGCATTATCTTCTTTAACATACCATATAACTCGCAGAGTCCACTTTTTAAGAATTCTCGGAATGAAATCCGATATTCTTTAAAAACCCAACGAGGCCAGTACCAATTGTTGTATGCCAACTGTACTCCCCCTTGAATGAGTATTATACCAAGCAACCCAAGACTCGTAAATTGTAAAACAACAAAGTCGCCTATACAAATTAAAAATCCAGAAATAAGGGCTGCCGGCACAAATGGTACTTGATTTCCTGAACTGATAAATATTGCAAAATTTGAGTGGTTCTCCTCGAGGAAACAGACCAAAGAATACAAAAGTAAAATATTAAGAGTAGGAAGCTGAGCATTAGAGCCAATTAAATTTAGAGCCCAAGAACCAAGAAAAACCACTACAGCCAAACCACAAATACATAGCAAATAATATACAATGATAGAGTATGAGAAACGCCGGATTGTCTTAACTCTATCTCCTTGTATTCTGTATGATATAATTTGCGGCTGTAATGTTCCAAAAAATGTTACACTAATACTTGTTACAATCGTAACAAATTGCATCATCAAGCCATAGGAAGCAACTACGTCTGACGCGAGATACAAACCAATAAGGAACATACCAAATTGCCGTGTACAATAAGTGCCAATAAAGTTAATTCCAACTTTTTTCGCATTATACCATATAGCTTGGAAAATTTCACTTTTAAGTTCATCTGAAAAGGCTTGACCATATAGTTTTGAAATAGTACCATTATCATAAAAAAAATGATGAGCTAAATATCTGCCTAGAAAAGGAGAGATGAGATTAGCAATGCAAACTCCCATTAGACCAACACTAGCAAGAAGCAGTACATAAACTAAGACAATCTGCAAGACCTTACTAGCAAGAATACATTGTTTTGACTCTTTAACCAATCCTCTACCTACAAGCAACGAGTCATAATATTTGAAATAAATTGAAAAGAATGATGAAGTGCAAAATACCAACCAGATAGCAAACGAGTTATCAACGTTGGAGAACCCTTCCGTTACAAAATACATATACCATGTACCCAAAGTCATCAACAAAACAAGTACAATAGCACTTATGATACGGAAAATTCTACGCGTCACGCTCAAAAGGCACGCCAATAGCTGATAATTTACCGTCCCAGTACTTCCCTCAACAATTCCCTCTTTTAGTAATTTAGTCGCCCCACTATATACATATGAAACCTGTCTACTAATCTGTGGAGTAAAGCCAAAATCCATTAAGGTTACCAGCGTTGTAACTGTCAACATCAGATAATTCATTGCAATCTCTTCTGTACTTAACAAGTGGAGTATGAGAGGCAGAGTAATAAGTCCTGATGCAATATTAAAAAATTGCGAAACGTAGCTCCAAATAATGTCCCCTTTTGAAATATCTATATTTGACATAAACCCTCTTTATTTAGAACAATTTCAATAATAAGTCTATAACAAATTCTTTTTTGTGAGTTTTATAATATAGAAGTTTCAGTTTAAGTTGTATCAATTTCAGCCAAAAAGGCTTCACCCCCTTCAGTGAAAGATATCCTTCAATCCATATAATGGACTTTGGCACATTCTTAAAAATCTTATAGTTCCATTTTAGGGCTATTTTACTATCCGCAATCTTGTTGCTACCATCAGCATCCTCATCCCATAATTGACAAATTGGCTCAGCATTGTCCACTTGAGGATAATGAAAAAAATTCAATAAGCGATTTATACCTAAACCGGAACATGTCAACGGTATATGATTCTTGTAAGCGTTTATAAATAACAACGTATATTTCTGTACTTCATCAACATAAGGATAATTTAAAGTTTCTCTTATTTGTTTGTTTTTTGCGACAACGACAGTACCATTTTCTTCAAAAAAATGAAGACTTGTACCTGATGGTTCAAATAAAAGATGCTCAAAAATCAAACAATTCCTGTCAAACTCACTTTTTTGATAAGAAGATATTTTTATCGAATCAAAATATGCAGAATATCTGTTACCAACATTTGTTTTACATTTGATAGAATCATGAAATTGTAAGCCATAGATATTTGCGTCAATTCCTTTATTATGAAGATACGATTCCAACATCAATTGACCATTTCCATTTATACTATTATTTACAAGTCCTATCTTGCCATCAAAGATGCCATTTTGCACCAAATAATTCATTAAAAAGCAAGACTGTTTAGACATCGTCCCAGTACATAATTCTATTAATTGATTCAACTTATCATCATAAATACCATTGTATAAATCTTCTCTTGTTATGGTAGAACTAATCGAAATTTTCAACCTATCTGAAATCAATCGTCTCTGCGTTTCATCTTTTGCTATGAGAAAAGTATCATAAATTTGATTCCATGAATAAACTGACCTTTGAAGTAAGCTATCTTTATATATCGTCAAAGTTTTCTGTTCATATGTTAAAGGAAGCCTTAGCAAATTCTTGTTTAAGAAAATGTATCCTACATCCGCTTCTTCAGGATATAGACACTTATAACATTTCTCCAACAAATAGCCTTCTCTAGCAACAAACAATAGTTTGTCAATATTTTGTTTCAATCTTTCCTCGTGCAACCAATTACAGAAGTCATATATCAATGGACCCAAGATAGAAAAGCCAATATTATAAGCTGATTGGTCGAATTCAATCCTATTATACAAACAAGATAGTGAATCTATATGATTTTCAATATAGCTAGATGTAACTACGTTCTGCAAAGCATTCCAATCATACCACCGTTCCAAAGAATCTATTCCATTATTCATTGCCTGATAGATATCGTTGTTATCATCATCTCCAATGTGTAATACTTGCGCTGCAGGAACGTTCAATTTCTTCAGCAATATTTGAAAAAGTTTTCCAGAACGCTTTGTTTCTCTTTCTTCAGATGAAATGAACAAAAAATCTGCCTTAATACCGAGTTTATTAAACAACTGTTCAAAAAAGCTACGAGGCAAATACATATCCGTAGTTATGACTATTTTTTTCCCAATACCACGACAATAATTAACAAACTCTACCATCGGAGCATTAGGAATACAATTTTCAAGTTCAACGTATATCTCAATTTCTTTTAGCAATTTGAGAGTATCAGCCTTATATTTTAATTGAGAATATATTTCATCTAATGTTATATCTTGTCCGATGTGCTGACTACGAGCTATCCTTTCAGCTTTTATTCTGTCTCTGTAGAATGAGGATATCGTGCATCCTGTCTTCTTTATATATAGCTCTTGAACTATAATAAAAATATCTTCGGGAGTTGCTACAGATCTAAATATCAATGTATCAAATACATCAAATGATACATACTCATATTTAGAAATATCGTTTTTTTGCATATATAACTCGTCTAAGGATTTTTAGAGATTTATTATTAAGTTTCTTTTCATATTTGATTATAAAAGTTTCCGTTGTCATTATTATAACATGACCAATACATAAACTAAACACGATAGCAAAGATAGACGCTGCAATTCCATATTGCAGTTTGTCATTTAATAATTCTACAATCCATTTGTAGAATGGCTCATACAAACCATCTGTAATAAGGTAAATGAAGAGTGTTGGTCGTAATAGATTATTTAACTTTGAAGAAGTAAAACTCTTTATATTCTTCACTATGTAGAATATTGATACTGACATTCCCATTATGAAGGGCAAGTTATAATTTAGAACTCGAAAAATCCATACTCTATGCATCATGCTACACAAAAGCATCAATACCAATTGTAAAAAAAAGCAAGCCCCCCAAACAATTAAAGCTGTACTTTGACTAATCTCTATTTTGAAACTACTGCAATACCGGCCTAACAAGTATATAGCAAATAGCCCCAAGAATGTACATCCGTTATCTTCTCGAAATTGGAAAAACGACATAATATTATACCCCATCAACAATAATAAAATGACACACACTTGTTTTTCGCTAAGCATCTTGAGGCCTTGATTAATCAGAGGAGATATTATCATAATTAACATATAGTACGTCATAAACCACCACTTAAATGTTCCTATAGGTAATAAAGAATAAAACACCTCATATATCGGCAAATCAAAGTGTAAGATTAACTTCAGTAAACAAACAATCAGACTAGCACTTATTAACCAAAGTTCTAATGTAAAGAATCTACGTATTGCAAACTTAATACCATAATAACCAGAAATAAACATAAAACAGTAGGTAGATGGAGCAAACATAGTAGTTATCAATAATTTTTAAGAGCTCCCCCCCGAAAAATTTGATAATCCAACATGCTTATAATCAAGTCCATGGAGTACAATATGATATATGAAGATAGCAAGCATTAGCCCCATTCTCAGCAACTCAATATTAGTATTTCTTTTATCCATAGTCTATATTGTAACCATTCTATTTTCTGCCTCCTCGTTTTATCGGCAGTCGATCAGCCGATAAAAAAATGTGTGCAAGAAAACAATTTAGTTTTAACATTAAAATTTATAAAAACATGGCAGAAGATTCTTCTTGTTACAGTCCTTCCCATGAAGAATACATTCAAACAGTAAGCGTCCAATTTTGACATACCCCATAGGGAAAACCGCTTTGGGTAGCTTTCTTCTTAAAGTTTTCAAAAACCAGACTTGATTTTTAAAGTTTGTTAATATTGATTCCGATGGTCATCGGCAGCAGATTCTCATAATCCCTGCGCCCTTTGACCACTTCCCGGAAAAACCTCTTCAAATTCACGGAGCCTCAGTTGTTCAGCTGAAGCCAATATCTTTTCTAATTCACGATCATCCATGCCACCTTGATTTATACCGTAAAGGTACTGAAAAATAGTAACATAAACAAATCATTTCATGACTATTTATCTGATATTCAGTGAATTGACTACAGGATTTTGTAACAACACAACCACGTCTCTCCATTGTATGCTGTACACCGTCTCTTCACCCTGCCTGCATACTTGCATGAACTTATAGCCCGGAGCGAAACGCTTCTCATACAGACTGAAAGAACGGCGGTTGTAGGTAAACAACCTGACCTTACGACGATCCTTGGACATCACGATGAAGACCTCATCTTCTTCTGGTTCACGGTTCAATTGCCGGTGGATTACCGAAAGCACACGTTCATATTTGCAACGCATGTCATGGAAGTTACGCAGATAATAGAAGCGGCTCATACCGGTAATATTCAGCATAGTCCCTCCAGCTTCTCTACCAGGTTTTTCAAACCCGCGTAGCTTAAGTTTCGTTGCTGTATGTGCATGCCACCAGTCATACAGATACCTATCATGAATCTCACCGCAGGGGATGGCAAGACCGTTCCCATGGATGGGACGGAAGCTGAAAGACCCTTTTTCCGGTTCTTGCTCCGCTTCTTGTCCTTCTACCTATACCGGAACAATGTGATGTCGGGTATCCTTGTACCATTTCTGAAACAGATTGTAGGGGACTTTGTTTTTAAAACAAAAGTCCTGGATGGACTCCCCTTGCGGCATTGCCTCCGCTTTGTAACGGATGAACAAATGCTCAAAATCGCTGCTGCTATACATTATTACTGAATTTTTGATTACAGCAGCAAAGGTCGAGATTTTTATTCTTTAGGGGAAGACGTCATTTTTGGACGCTTACAAGATATTTATGTTATAAAAATGGGCTATTATTTAATTTACTATTCGTCAATTAAATACTACTTAACTAAAAATGAATACAACTGTCTACAATAAGCCTTATAATCATGTTTTATGGCATATTGACGAGCTTTTTCACCACAAGATTTACAGAACTGTGGATGACTTACCATATATAATATCTTATCAGAAAGGTCTCTCTCATCGCCTGCCCTATAAACCAATCCTATTCCTTCTTTCTCAATGTCAACAGATATATTTGTATTATCCGACATTATAATTGGTTGCCCTAATGCCAAAGCATCAAGAAATGAAGTTAATCCACACAAAGATGTAGAAGGGAAATTGGACAGAACTGGAATAACACTTATTGAACTCTCTACCATATAATCTAACATTGCTGGATAAGATACTGGATTTACACCTTTCTTCCCAGACGAAATGATATGAGGAGAATTGCTACTTTCCACTTTATCTGTTATCAATATATACGGTATATTTATTTTCTTACATGCTTTAGAGAACAAAGCTATGTCTCTATATGTTTTTCCTGTACTAATTGCAACCGATACAGCTTTTATATCCTTTGATTTTATTTTTTCAAAATGAGCATTATAAAAATCCAAATCCGCACCCCAATCAAGCCAAACCATTTTATCTGACAAATGAAAATAATCCTTCTTTACTGAATTCAATATCTGCTTACTTAAAAAGAATATTTTATCATATCCCGAACTAAGCAACATGTATCTACAACGATGATGAACAACAGTAAATAATCTACACTTCAAAAAGCCCAACCGTTTTAGATAAGCAAGAAATCCTATGCAAGGATTGAAGAATGAAATAATTACATCATACTTTCTAAAACGACCAAAATGTCTAATACAAAACATCAAAATGTTCAAATAAAATATCCCCCTTGAATTATGAAAATTTAAGAAATCCACCTCATTATCTTTTAATAAGAAATCGACTCCCCAATTATGATGTGCTGGGCCCTCTTTTCTTCTACTTGCTGATAAACAAGCTTCAAGGGAATAATTGTTAATTGCTAAAATCTTCATAAAAAACTTATTTTAAAATGTAAGTACTCTATTAGAGCATCCTCCTTTGAAAAGACACATAAGTCCATCCCAAACAAAGTTTTGCTAATTATCTTATTTCTTTTTAATTACAATAGACTTGAACTTCATCGTATAAGAGCGTGTTGCCCCATCTAAACAAAAAAACAGAGCAAAGCTAAACACAGTATACATCACAAAAAGCCGAAAAGCATACAAACACCATTCACCATAAGAATGAATAGATGCCTAAAACAAATAATCATCCGTAAGCACTCAATTTAGGGCATCCCCCTTCGAAAGGGCACTGAAAAGTGCTCTAAACCGAGTTTTGTTAATTAATTAGTTTTGAATTTAACATTAGCTGGCAGCCAAAGTGATTTTGTCAGGAACCATGTTAACATAATCCCTGCACCCG
>ENA-OPSK01001169-OPSK01001169.1-human-gut-metagenome-genome-assembly--contig:-NODE-1169-length-20959-cov-2.939868_pt1 | contig 20959 bp, 16 predicted proteins | sample MGYA00241807_ERZ501905 | MGnify/ENA primary metagenome ERZ501905 (study PRJEB25962, sample SAMEA2042111) | human gut metagenome | biome: human gut; feature: human-associated habitat; material: faeces...
CTGCACATCGGTAGCCGACAGGTCCCGGTCGCCCAGACCGGTTTCGGTCGTCCCGAAATCGATCAGCAACCCTTCGCCGGGAAGCAGCTCGTCCCGCCCCATATCGAACGACACGAACAGGAAAGCCGCCGCGATCGACAGCGCATAAAGCAAAGCTGCGAGGCTCGCCCAACGACGCGCGTTCGATTTATCGTTATTCGGATCGTAATAATACATCGGTCAATTCTCACAAGGAAAACACCGCAGGGCGGCATTCCCCGGGTTTCACTCTATTCGGGCGAGGTAGCCGCGATGAGCGTAAAATTGTTGGCCTTGGCCATGCGCATCATGGCCACCACTTCGTCGAAAGCCACCGACTTGTCGCAATGCAGCGAAACGGTAGGGTTCTCCTGTCCCGCCAGCCGGGACTTGAGGGCTTTCTCCACGCCCTCGCGCGAGCCGACGTTTTCCGTCTCGACATAATACCTGTATCCATGTCCCGTATCCTGGATCGAAATCGTCGTCATCGCCTTGTCCTTCAACTGATTCGAACTTTTCGGCAGAATCAGCTTGATGGCATTGGGGTTGATGAGCGTCGTAGCGATCAGCATGAACAGCAGCAACAGGAAGATCAGATCGGTCATCGAAGCCGACGAAAACGACTTATCGACCTTGGATCCGCGTTTGATTGCCATAACAGATTACTTTTGAACGGGTTGATTCAGAATATCCATAAAGGCGATCGAGTTGGCCTCCATCCGGAAAACGAGCTTCTCGATGCGGGCCACCAGGTAGTTATAACCGAAGTAGGCCGGAATACCGACCAGCAGACCGCCGACCGTCGTGATCATCGCCACGTACATACCGCTCGAAAGGAGCGACATATCGACCGTACCGCCCGCAGCGGCCATATCCATAAAAGTCTGCACCATGCCGACCACCGTACCGAGAAAACCGATCATCGGGGCGCCGCCGGCGATGGTCGCCAGGATCGGCAGGGTGGTTTCGAGCTTCGACACTTCGAGGTTCGCCACGTTCTCGATGGCCGACTGCACGTCACTCATCGGACGACCGATCCGGCCGATACCCTTTTCGATCATACGGGCGATCGGCGTATTGGTCTTGCGGCAAAGATCGACCGCAGCAGCGACCTTGCCGTCCAAAATATAATCTCGGATGCGGTTCATGAAATTCATATCGAACTCCGACGCCTTACGGATCGCCATGAAGCGCTCCACGAAGATAAAGATCGTGAGTCCTCCCAGAATCAACAAAACCCACATCAGCCATCCGCCGCTCATAAACAACTGCCAAAGTCCCATGCGGGTCTGCTCCGCGACAACGACCGCATCTGCGGTCTGCAACAAACTAATCATAATCTTTTTGAGTGAATTAAATTTATTTTATTCGAGTTTTACTTTTTCCGTATCAATCCCGCTCCAAGTCGTATTCAGGCTCCGGCGGATCTTCCGGCAGAAGCAATTCCTGCCGTTGGGCCTCTTCCGCCGCACGCCGGGCCTGCTCCTCGCGGCGGGCCTGACGCTTTTTCTGACGTTTCTTGTTGGTGAAGCGGTCCCGAATACGCTGTTTCAGATCCTTGAAATTATTGAAATCCTCCTTATAGGAGATCCCGATACCGGTTTCCTGCAGGCCCTGGTTCTCGTCGAAACGATCGATGGTCTGCGTGAACGCCTTCAGACGCAGGTTGCCCGACTTGTCGATCAGCCACGTCACATGCGCTTCGCCCATGAAGTTGGAAACATTGTTGCTTACGGCCTGTTTGTTGTCGATGATGTAGTTGCCTTCGACCTCGACCAGCAGACGGTTGTTGATCAAATTGGTGGAGAAGCCGAAATCCACCTCGTCACCGGTCATTTCGGAGCCTGCCCGGTAGTTCAGGATGATCCGGTAATCATCTGTCGAAAACCAGTTGGTAAGCTGGTTGGTAAGCATCTCCAGACCCGTTGCCACACCGGAAGAAGCACCGATATTGGCACTGCCGGAATTGCTGAAAGTACCCAGTGCGACCAGCGAAATGAACTGCTGCGCCTGGGCTTCCTGCGTATTGAGCACGCTGGCCACCGCAGCCTGCGTTTCTATATCTGTAACGGGCACGACCACGCTGAAATCCAACTGCGGGTTGCTCAAACGACCGCCGATATGGATCTTACAATCAACCGGCACCGAACGGTCCGAAATCCGGGAACCGCTCTGGTCGTCGTCCGAAGAGGCGGTTACAGTGTTCAACAGAGGCTGCAACGACGTTTTGAGCTTATAAACGGCATTGATGTCGAGCCGCGCATCGACAGGTTCGCCGGTCCACTGGATCATCGAACCGCTCTCAATGATGAACTTCTTGTTGATGATATTCTGCAAGGTAAAGAGGTAACTGCCTTCGGTGAGCGTGTAGTCGCCGTACATCTCGAAAACACCGTTACCGGGATTGATATGCAGGTTGAGCATACCGTTGCCGCGACCTTTCAGGGCATTGCCGACAGTCGGGTCGATCACCAGTTGGAAAGCCGTGTTATCCTGCACATTGAGGGCCATCGTAATATCCATCGTACTGCCTGTGGACTCCTTTTTACGCCCCTGCTGCTGGAAAAGCAGCTTCTTGCGCACCAGATAGTCGGTCGTATCGACCTGTTCGGGAGTAACGAACGTAACGAAATCGGCCGTCTTCACATTCGACTGTCCCGAAAGAGGCATATAAAATTCGGAATCGCCCTCGGTAGTAGCCACGATGTCCATCTTCACACCGCCCTTGCTGCCTGCGATCGTCGCCGAACCCGAAGCGAAAATCCGGCCGTAGAACAGGTCGTTATCCTTCGAAGTGGTATTGAGCACCATCAACTCTTTCGGCAATACTTTCACCGAATAGGAGATATTGGACAAATGTTCCAGATTGAGGTCGATCGAGAAAAGGCCCTCGTTCTTCTCCGGATCGTACAGCGGCACGCCTTCGGCGGTCAAATGGTTGTTCCTAACTTCGATCACGGCCCGGGGCATCGTATAAGTCACCTGCGTGAAGTCCACCGTCGTGGTGAAATCACGCACGGCGATCTGTCCGGAAAGAGTCGCCTCCTTGCCGCTGCCGCGCAGGGCGATATCGACGTCGGCATTGCCGCCCGTCTTCTCGATCACCCCCTTCAGCAAAGGATCGAGCGCCGAGAGTTCTACCGAATCGAGGGTAGCCCGGGCATAATAACGCTTTTGCGAAGGGGCGTAAAAGCCCCGGACGAGGGTATCGAGATTTTCCCGCTGCTGCACCAGAATACCCGCACGGTTTTGTACGAAATCCCACCGGGAGCGCAGCCAGATCGCCGGAACGGCGAGATCGTTGATCGAAATACTGTCCACGACGATATCGGCCTGCACCTCACCCGCCCCGAGTACCGCTTTCATCGTCGCAGAGCCATTGGTACGACCGTCCACACGGTAGCCCATCGAGGAGGTGAATTGCGAGAAAGGCGCCAGCTCGAAATTATGCAGCGTTAATTGCACCGAATCCTGCAAACGGCGCGACGCGACGCCGTCGAGCAGCAGTTGCTGTCCGGCATTGACCATTCGGAAACGATCGATGCGTATCCGCGACGTATCCGCCGTGATACCGTCCGTATAGATATTCCACGTCTTTTCTCCCCGGCTGATGTACGAAGGAGTCAACCGGAGATCGATTCCCTTCCCTGCCGGCCCGCGCCCGTGAGCGAATTCCGAACGGAATCCGATCCGACCGGAAACATCGTCGAGGGTATCCGCGAAATCGGTGATTAGTTCCAGCTTGTTATCCTTGGCACCGCCGCTCATTCCGACACGGCTCATATGGAAGCCATTCAGATAAAGATCCTCGGTCGAAGCCGCGAAAACGAGCGAGTCGCCCCGGTTATGAGCATCCAGATTCAGACGCGTCACCAACATTCGGCCCCGCTCGATATAATCCGAAGCCGCTTCGAACGAAAGTTTGTCGTTCGCCGGATTGATTCGCAGCTGCAACCGCGACCCATCCGCGATCTGCAGCCCGGAAGAGACGGCATTGACCAGCGGATTGATCTTCCGGACATTGACCGTAAGTTGGGAATATCCGTCGGCCAACTCTACCGTATCGGGATGCTGCGCCTGCCAGCCGGGACCGCCGTCGAGCATCGGAACGTAATCGCGGAAACGCTGTTGCAGATAGGTGAATACTTCTTTATAGGAGGTCTTCCCCTCGTAGTCGGCATCGACAAAATCGGAACGCAGACGAATAAACTTGTCCGACAAGCTGTTCCGCCCCACGATCACAACGCTGTCGGCCGCGAGTTCGCGGTCGTTATAACGATAGGATACATCACGGACGAAGATTATTCCGTTCAGGTCGTCGAGCGTACGGCCGACGGCACGCGCAGCGATCCGGGCGGCAAGCACCGACACCGAATCGCGGCGATTGATCCCCAAAGCCGCCAGATTCGCCTCCTCAAGGTCCAGCGCGAAATCATAGCGAGGCATCCGCTCGTCGTTCAGGTCTAGCAGGCCTCTGAAATCGAACCGCAGGTTCCTGTCCCGGGCTTCGATCAGTCCGTTGAACTCCCGGTTCACCAGGTGCCCCTTCATACGGAGCGAATCGTAATCGTATCCGTTGATCCCCAGTCGCAGGATCTCGCCCGACACTTCGGCGTCGGAGTGTTCCGAGCTGAGTTCGCCGTTTACATGCACATTCAGAGAGAGGGGACCGAGCAGATCGTTTTCCAGCAACTCGCCCAGTTGCAGACTGGACGTTTTCACGTCGCCCAGCACACCGCGACAGCCGTCGCGCAGCGAGCGCACCTGCAACCGGCAGGTCGCACCGCCGATCTCGGTCGCCAGCGCAGCATCCGCAGCAAAGGCCGTGAGCGTTCCGTCGAATTTGCCGGTAAGACCGATTTTGCCCGCATTTTTTGCAATACGCAGCACCTCGTCGGGCAAATTCTTGCCTGTGAGGGCAGCCGCCAGCCGATCGACATCCGCCGCCGAAGTCGTCAGTTCGGAAATGTCGGCCTTAAAATGCCCCTTTCCGACATCGGGCAGTCCCTGCGCCGCAAAATCGACCGACAGTTTCGTGTCGGCTCCCGTGCGGACCGAGCGCAGCGATCCCGACATATCGGCCACAGGGCCGCTCACATCAGCGTTCACGTCGGTCAGCGTCAGGTGCCAATCCTTCATTTTGGGCGAGAAATAGGCGATGTCGTCGGACGACAGCGTCGTATTGACGACCTGCGCCGTGATGTCCACCTCCTCGACGAAATTTTTGTAAAGGGCCCAGTCCAATCCGATCAATGAAAGCGAAGGCAACTCGATATTCGACTTCGCCGTCCGGATGTGTCCCTCCCGGATATCGATACAGCCGTTGGCGATGCAAAGGCAGCCCGCCAGGTCTTCGACGACAAATCCGCTGCGCTCGCGCATCGCCAAACGCCCGATGTCGGTATGGATCACCGGACCGTCGATGGTGAAATTCTTCAGTTCGGCCCGGATGTCGATCAGGTGCATATCGGCGAAATCCACTCCGTACGACGGATTGCGGTGCTCCAGCCGTTCCATGCAGAAATCCAGCCCATCCGTTTCCAGACGCTCGATCTCCAGCCTGAATTTTCCCTCCGCCCGGGCCTTGTCCTTTTTGGAAAGTTTATCGACCACCTGCTTGATGTTCATCTCCCCGTCGGGAGTTTCGCGCAGGCAAAAACGGGCGTCCGACAATTCGGCCCGGCTGAAAACGAGCCCTCCCCCGAACAGGCCGAGGCTCTTGATCCGGGCATCCAGACGGCCGGCATAAAGCAACGTATCCCGTTGGAAATCCTCGACATAGAATCCGTCGAGCGAAACGCGGTAAAACAAGCCTATATCCACCCGGTCGATACTGATGCGGGTGCCGAACTTGCGGGAAATTATTTCCGTCGCCTCCCGAGCGACGAAATTCTGAACGGCAGGAATCTCGAACAACAGGGCGACCAACAGAGGCAGAAAGATCAGCGCCAGCACGATCGCCGACACCATCTTGGCCAGTATGTTCACTATCCTGCGCATTATCCGACAAAACCGTTTTTAATAAATTGCAAATTTAAGCAAATTTCGGGATTTAACATCCGGCAGACCGGATATTTATCGTTAAAAGCACCGTTCGAAGAACTTGTCGCGAAGCCCTCCCGCAACAACCGGTAAAAATCCGCGTCCGGTACAATACAGAACCGCAAACCTGTTGCCAATCGCATTTCGGAGTTTTTCCGAAGCCCGGACAGAGACCCGAGATCGGCTGCCGCCCGAAATAAATACGGACATCGGCGAATCATTTCGGATTTTATTCCGTATCTTTGATTTTTATTCGGATAATTCCGCCTCGGAAAAACACAAATAAATTTGCTTTTGCGCTCGGCTTATTCGTATCTTTGACATAGTCTTGGATAGGATGTACCTCGGAAAAATGGGAACAAGTTCCCATTTTCTCTCGGCTTTCACTATCTTTGTAAAGTTTTTGCCACACAAAAATCACATGGACATTACCATTTTAGGCATAGAATCTTCCTGCGACGACACTTCGGCCGCAGTCATCCGCGACCGGACACTCCTGTCGAACGTAATCGCTTCGCAGGCCGTGCACCAAAAATACGGCGGTGTCATTCCGGAACTGGCCTCCCGAGCTCATCAACAGAACATCGTTCCGGTGGTCGATACGGCTCTGAAAGAGGCCGGCGTCACCATCGACAAGATCGACGCCATTGCCTTCACGCGCGGACCCGGTCTGCTGGGATCGCTTTTGGTGGGCGTATCGTTCGCCAAAGGACTCTCGATCTCCCACGACATTCCGCTGGTGGAGGTCAATCATCTGCAGGGGCACATCCTCTCCCACTTTCTGGACCTGCCCGACCGACAGCTTCCGCACCCCGACTTTCCATTCCTCTGCCTGCTGGTCAGCGGAGGACATACCCAGATCGTAAAAGTGGACGGTCCGCTCGACATGCAGATCGTCGGCACGACGATCGACGACGCGGCGGGCGAAGCGTTCGACAAGTGCGCCAAAGTCATGGGGCTGCCCTATCCGGGCGGGCCGGTGATCGACAAACTGGCCAGGGAGGGCGATCCGCACGCGTTCCGCTTCGCCAAACCCCGCATCGAGGGTTTCGACTACTCGTTCTCGGGACTCAAAACCTCGTTCCTCTATACGTTGCGGGACGAAATGGCCGAAGATCCGAATTTCATCGAGAAAAACAAAGCCGACCTCTGCGCCTCGCTGCAGACGACCATCGTGGAAATTCTGCTCGACAAGCTCGTAAAAGCCTCCAAGGAGTACGGGATCCGCGACATCGCCATCGCAGGCGGCGTATCGGCCAATTCAGGGCTCCGCAACGGCATCACGGAGGAGGGAAGGAAACGGGGATGGCGCACCTTCCTGCCCGAATTCAAATTCACGACCGACAACGCCGCGATGATCGCCCTGGCAGGATACTACCGCTACATGAACGGCAATATCGCAACCCTGGACATCGCACCCGTGGCACGGCTCGAGGAGCTCGAACTGACCGTCGCACCGACAGCGGAACAATAACAGAAATACAAACTGTCCCGACCCTACATACAATATTTTTACGGGCACCCGGGATCCAAAACTTACAAAAAGCTCCACTCTCCCCGCACAGAGCCGCCTTTCGGGAAAACCTGAAACCGATCGAAACATCCGCTCAAGGAGAAACTTATGAAAAAGCCGAATCGACAAACGATACGGCGCGATCGGCGGGCACGACGTACGGAGAGAAAGGAGAAAATATAAATTCAAAGCAACTTTAACTATGAAAACATTGAAAATCGGCGATCTGCTGGCCCGTCTTCCCATCATTCAGGGTGGTATGGGCGTAGGCATCTCCCTCTCGGGACTCGCATCGGCCGTAGCCAACCAAGGCGGTGTGGGAGTGATCTCCTCGGCCGGACTGGGCGTCATCTACCGGGAACACTCCAAAGACTACAATACGGCAAGCATCTGGGGCCTGCGCGAAGAGCTGCGCAAAGCCCGTGAAAAGACCAAAGGCATCATCGGCGTCAATGTCATGGTGGCCATGTCCAACTTCGCAGACATGGTCAGAACGGCCATCGCAGAGAAGGCCGACATCATCTTCTCGGGGGCCGGTATGCCCCTCAACCTGCCGTCGTTCCTGACCAAAGGCAGCAAGACGAAGTTGGCTCCGATCGTTTCGTCGGCCCGAGCCGCCAAGCTCATCTGCGAGAAATGGCTCGCCAACTACAAATACGTTCCCGACGCGATCGTGGTCGAGGGACCCAAGGCCGGCGGACACCTGGGCTACAAGCCGGAACAGATCACCGACGAACACTTCTCGCTGGAGCGGCTGCTGCCCGAAATCGTTTCGGAAGTCCGTCGTTTCGGCACGGCGCACGACACGCACATCCCGGTCATCGCAGCAGGCGGCATCTACACGGGCGAAGACATTTATCGCATCATGGAGCTGGGCGCCGACGGTGTCCAGATGGGCACGCGCTTCGTCACCACGGAGGAGTGCGACGCCTCGACGGAGTTCAAGCGGAGTTACATCGAAGCCTCTCAACAGGACATAGAGATCATCCAAAGTCCGGTGGGTATGCCGGGGCGGGCCATCCACAACTCTTTCCTGGAACGGGTGAAACAAGGGTTGAAACAACCCAAAAGCTGTCCGTTCAACTGTATCAAGACCTGCGACGTAACCCACAGCCCCTACTGCATCATCATGGCTCTCTACAACGCCTTCAAAGGCAACCTGTCGGCAGGATACGCTTTCGCCGGCGTCAATGCCTGGCGAGCCGAAAAGATCGAGAGCGTGAAAGAGCTGATGACGAACCTTATCGACGAATTCGACCGTTTCAGCCTGAAAGAACAGTTGGCGAAACTGAAAAAATAACGTTCGATAAAAGTACAAAATCCGTATGACACCTTCCGGCATTGCATGCCGGAAGGTGTTCATTTTCCTCTATCTCGATTTTTAGAACCTGCTCGAATTTTACGTCGAGATTATTTGAGAGCTGTTTTCGAGTAGATTATTTTGAGGAAGTTGCGTAAATAGCGGACTATTTTCAGCACCTGCTGAAAGAAGATGCCGAAAAGAGGTTCAAAAAAGCCGAAACATTTTCTCTCGGCCAATGTCTAACTCATTTATAAAATTCAAAACAGACTCTTAAACGGAAATCGTCCGCCCCGGCTTTTTATACGGCGCAGACACACGAATCGATCTGCTCCCAATTCAATCTAAAAAGATGTAACACAATGAAAATATGAATAATAGTCTTTTATTTCCGCAATGAACAGAATGCACGCGGTATAAAAAACGAAGCCGTTTGTTTTATCCTCCCCTCATTTTCACTACCTTTGCGCCACCATTTTTCAACCTTAAAATTAACCTTAAAATAAAAATTCGGAGATGATCGAATTCAGACCCGCACTTCTCACATCCCTGAAGCACTACTCCCGGGAGAAATTCACCGCCGACCTCATGGCCGGCATCATCGTCGGCATCGTGGCCCTGCCGCTGGCGATCGCCTTCGGCATCGCATCGGGCGTTTCACCGGAAAAAGGCATCATCACGGCCATCATCGCCGGCTTCCTCACATCGGCGCTCGGCGGCAGTCGCGTACAGATCGGCGGCCCCACAGGTGCATTCATCGTGATCGTCTATGGCATCATCCAACAGTACGGCATCGAGGGACTGACCGTCGCCACGATCATGGCGGGCGTATTCCTGATCCTGCTGGGACTCTTCCGCCTGGGGACGATCATCAAATTCATTCCCTACCCGATCGTCGTCGGTTTCACCAGCGGTATCGCCGTGACGATCTTCACCACGCAGATCAAGGATCTGTTCGGCCTCACGACCCCCGAAATGCCGGGCGACTTCGCCGGGAAGTGGATGGTCTACTTCCAGAATTTCGGGACGATCGACCTCTGGGCAACGGCCGTAGGCGTTATCAGCGTCGCCATCATCGCCCTCACGCCCCGCTTCTCGAAAAAGATACCCGGTTCGCTGATCGCTATCGTCGTTATGACGCTGGCCGTCTATCTGCTGAAACGCTACGCCGGAATCGACTCCGTCGAAACCATCGGCGACCGATTCACGATCAACTCCCAACTGCCCGACGCGGTCATCCCCGCCCTCTCATGGGAAGGGATGAAAGGACTGCTGCCCGCAGCTATCACCATCGCCGTACTGGGCGCCATCGAATCGCTGCTGTCGGCAACGGTCGCCGACGGCGTGACGGGGGACAAGCACAACTCCAACCAGGAACTCGTGGCCCAAGGTATCGCCAACGTGGTGACGCCTCTGTTCGGCGGCATTCCCGCCACCGGAGCCATCGCCCGCACGATGACCAATATCAACAACGGCGGACGCACTCCGGTTGCCGGCATCATCCATGCAATCGTATTGTTGCTGATTTTACTCTTTTTGGGTCCGTTGACCAAACATATTCCGATGGCTTGCCTGGCAGGCGTGTTGATTATCGTTTCGTATAATATGAGTGAATGGCGTACGTTCCGTTCGCTGATGAAGAACCCGAAAAGCGATGTGTCGGTGTTGCTGGTAACTTTCTTTCTGACGGTTATCTTCGACCTGACGATCGCAATCGAAGTAGGATTGCTTATCGCCATGTTCCTCTTTATGAAGCGTGTAGCTGAAACGACTCATGTATCGGTAGTAAAAGACGAGATCGATCTATCGGACGATGGAGAAATCCACCATGACGAAGAAGTCCTTTCCCTTCCTAAAGGTGTGGAAGTATATGAAATCGACGGTCCGTTTTTCTTCGGGGTGGCAAGTAAGTTCGACGATATCATGCACAATATGGGAGATAAACCGAAGATCCGTATCATCCGCATGCGTAAGGTTCCCTTTATGGACTCGACAGGATTGCATAACTTAGAGAACCTGTTCCGCCTGTCACAAGCCGAACACATACATATGATTCTTTCAGGGGTGAACGAGCATGTACGTCGTGTACTTGTCAAATCTGGTTTCGACAAAAAGATCGGAACGGAAAATATTTGCAGCAATATAAACGAAGCTGTAGCAAAAGCACACGAAGCAATAAGATAAATAAAAAATAGCTCCCGTCCTCCTTTTTTCAGATGGGAGCTATTTTTTCAGATTGGAGAAAAGATAATTCCGTACGACTCAAACATCACACAAACGCTATATGAAGAAAACGGTCTCCCGATTTATCCTCCCTTGCCTCAAACACAAACTCTTTTGCAATCGTCTCTGCATCTTCAAAACTAAACCCATTCTCCGGCTGGCTCCAATACCAGAGCTGCGGGACATTTTTTTTGCTATTCGATGATTCCATTATTTTATATATTTATCCAACTTTATCCATAAGACACAGAATATGAAAAAACCCCTATCCAAATCAGAAATAAATATTACATTTGTCAATTCTGTCTATACCTTTAAATTGGATACCAGGATATTGGTTATACAAAAACAGATTTATATCCAATTATAAAATATATGAACAAAAAGGCCCTACTCCCGCTAATCGGTTTATTCCTGTTGGTAACAGGAATAGTTCTTCCCGGATCTGCCTATGCACAAATCAGCGAAGGTGGAACACCCACTTCCTTCAAGTATCAAAACACACTGAAAAGCGATCTGCCAACCGTTCAGATCCCCATCAATTTCAGCGTAGAGGACCTGAAAACAGTAGACAGATGGCAGGTCAGCCAAGGGGCACCGCTGAAAGTAGGAGTTTTACTCCCGACAGACCTGACAATAGACAATGCTGGTAGCTGGAATACCCTACCTGATGGCAAAAGAGTATGGCGACTACAAGTACAGGCAAAAGACGCCATAGCTTTAATGCTCAGTTTCAGAGATTTTTATATTCCGGAAAATGGGAAACTCTTTATTTACAGCTCCGATAAAACACACCTGATTGGTGCCTTTACCCATCATACCAATCCACCAACGAAAGAATATGCCACCGAATTTTTAGCCGGTGACAAGATCATACTCGAATATGAAGCAGGCATATCGGAAAACGAACATCCCCGCATCGCAATAGATGCTGTAGGATACGGATATAACCATTTGCATGTTTCACGTACGATGGCCGATACAGGCCCTGGCACTTCTGGATCTTGTATGGTAAATATCAATTGCGAAGAGGGGGAAGCTTGGCAAACAGAGAAAAACGGTGTTTGCCAAATGACATTGCCTATTGGAAACTACATCTATATCTGCTCCGGAGCTTTGGTAAACAACACAGCTGAAGATTTGAAACCTTACATCCTTTCTGCTTTCCATTGCATTGACTTGGATATACCAGTCACAGAAAAAAACTTAAACAAATATACTTTCTATTTCCATTTCGAACATACCGGATGTGAAAATAACTCCAGTATCGCATCTTATAGAACAATAACCGGATGCAAGAAAATAGCCGGAATCCCATTAGATGGCGGTTCAGACGGTCTGCTTCTTTTATTGAACCAAACTATCCCGGAACACTACAATGCCTACTACAACGGTTGGGATCGGAGCAACACAGCCGCCCAATCAGGAGTAGGTATCCATCATCCGTCAGGGGATTATATGAAGATATCGACTTTCAACAAGGTGGCAAGGACCTCTACTTGGTATGGTATAGACAACATCAAAGGCGCACCAAACGCACATTGGAACGTCGTGTTCGAACAAACAGCCAATGGGCATGCTGTAACGGAAGGAGGATCCTCAGGTTCTCCATTGTTCAATCAAAACAAACAGATTGTCGGTACATTGAGTGGCGGTTCATCTTCTTGCGAAAAACCGAACGGAGCCAATACTTATGGTAAACTTTATTATCACTGGGATCAATATCCAAACAAAGACAATACATCTCGTATGGATATATATTTAGATCCCAATCATACCGGCAAAACACAACTGGCCGGCCGATACGCGACAGCTCCGAAAGCAATGCCAACTGATCTGACATCGGTCTACCAAAACGGAGAGGTTCTATTGAAATGGAAAGCACCCGTCTCTGCCAGCGAAAAACCGGAACAGTATAACGTTTATCGAAACAATATATTGATCGGACGTACCTTTTCTACATCTTATATTGACAAAGAACCTGAAACCGGTATCCAATCTTACAGCGTTTCCGCATCGTATACAGACAACAAAGAGTCTGCTGTAGCCACCACATCTATTTATGTCTATGAACTGAAGATCCCAACCGATGTAACCACCTCAACTGATGGCAAGAATATCCTCGTCAAATGGAAGGAACCTATTTACCAGCAAATGATCTACTGGGGAAATGGGACAGCTTATCTTTCGTTAGGTTTCAAACAACCTTTCTATTTCGGACAAAGATGGAATAAGGAAGATCTGAAACCTCTGCACGGGCACCTTGTTGAATCTGTTTCCTTCATACCAACCTCAGGTTCATCTTATACGCTGAACATCATACAAGGAAAACGAAAATATGTACAAAAGTTGACTAATTTACCTTTTGATAAATTAATTGAAATCCCGCTTAAAGAACCATTTGTCATTGATGCTTCCCAAGAACTAATCATCGCTTTCCACGCTGAAGCTAAACTATCCACCGCCTATCCAGCAGTCATGGACGAAGGACCAGCAGTCAATGGAAAAGGTAATTTGATTTCATTCGATGGAGAAACGTGGGAATATCTGTATGAACCTTCTGAAAATGAAAATGAAAATTATGATTTCAACTTCTTTCTTGCCGCCACCGTCAGTTCAAAAACAAAGGATATACCAACTATAAAAACTGCATCCAACGACACAACATTGTTAAGTAAGTCATCAGCAATGCCCATACTCACTCGGATATCCGAAGTCGGTTCTTCACTCCGGAGCAGCCAGGCAAGTGCATTTCCGACAATAACAGGTTATAACATTTATCGTAATGGAAGCAAAATCGGCAACGTCCCCAATAAGTTTATCACCCAATATATAGACAAGCAAGCACCGACAGGTAGTATCTTGTATCAGGTTTCCACTCTATACGGAAAAGACGAAAGCAAGAAAGCGGATGCCGACAAAGAAGTAAATGTAGGAAATGAAAAGATCATCCTTTCGGAAACAACGATCTCTCCCACTGTGTTTACAGATCAGGTAGAACTATTCGGAAATGAAAAAGTGGATTTGCTAGAAGTCATCACGTTAGACGGTAAAACGGTCATTCGCCAAAAGAACCCTGGAAAGATCGTTTACACCGGCTCTCTTTCTTCCGGTATTTATATCTTCCGCATCCATACAGATGGAAAAGCTAAGACAATGAAAGCACAAAAAATAAATTGAGAATTAAAAATGGAGAATTGAAAAGCATTGTGACTTCTTACAATGCTTTTCAATTCTCCATTTTTTAATTTTTCAAGCTGACACCGTTACATCAAACCCTTCTTGACGGGCACGGTCGGCAATAGCTTCCAATTCATCTTTTGTCACCTTTTTCAAGTTTTTTACGGGAGTTTCACGGTCGATTGTATAGATCATAACCTGTCTAGGCTTGATTTGTTTTAAAGCTTCCAACCAACCGGAAATTTCGTGTTCGGTTGTATTCGTCACGCTTTCTCCATCCACTTCCCCTTTCAGAAACATGGTTTGTATAATCAGATTGCCATTAAAACGGCAAAGTTGTTCCAACAACCTATCGAAAGTAAAAGCCGGGGAATTGGGAACATTCAACTGCCCGATACGACTATCCGAAATGGAGTCGAGTTTCAATATATTATCTTCAATCTTATTCAATGCCAAGAAGACATCCTCCTTATGGAGCATGGTCGAGTTCGAGAGCACGGCAATCTTAGCCTTCGGGAAAAAACGGTTACGGGTTTCAATCGTATCATCGATAATATCGGCAAATTCAGGGTGCATGGTAGGTTCACCATTCCCAGCAAAAGTGATTACATCGGGAGCAATACCCTCTGTCTGCATGGAAGACAATTTATTTATCAAAGCCTCCTTTACCTCTGCACGGGTTGGCAGTTTACTGCGCGTACGGTGATTCTCGTTTAGTCCGCATTCACAATAAATGCAATTGAATGAACAAAGTTTCCCGTCTGTAGGAAGCAGGTTCATACCTAAAGAAATACCTAACCGACGGCTATGTATCGGTCCGAATACTATTTTATCAAAAAGAATTGTAGACATAATAATTTATATTTGAGTGCAAAGCTACAAAAGCTATCAAAATGGAGATATGAATTTCCCCAGCTTTAGGACTATTTAGCAAACCGTCAAAATTTCCAGCGCAGTAACGTATATATATCTGCTTTAATATTTCCTTCGATCTCTTCTAAGTCAGTACCGACCACGTCACGATCAGCATAATATGTGTATCCTAATTTAGCAGACACAGAAAGTTGCTTCACAATATCCCACCGGAAAGAAAGCGCCAACCGAACACCTTTTCCATAAAAGGAAGGCATATTGAAAGCATACAAGATATTTTTTTCATAAGAAGATATACGGGTCCGATAATTATCCGTATGAAATCCGGCTATATGAAAATCTGTTTGAACAGGAACATCAACCGGTTTCCAACCTACGCTTTGGGCAATCATCCACCCTCTGCTTTTTTCGTTCGCTTCTGTATAACAAATACCGTCTGCAGATGTCCGCAGCGAGACGGATGAAGAAATCGTATATAAGGCCTGCATACGCAAACGCTGTTGATGGTAAGGTGTTATATTTTCCCTTTGTTTGTATTTATAACGGACATATACGGACAAATTCCGGCTCGGCGTATAATCAAGTTGAAGCATATATTCCTTTCCCGTCGACGGCGCATCCACTCCATATTTCAGCCAGGGAAACCGGAATACATCCGCATACGCGGACAACTTCCAGCGGGCAAAAGGCGTCCATTGCATCCCTATATACATTCCCTGTTCATTCCGGACAGCCGAGTTTTGTGAAAAAGCATTCCCGAAAAAAGCCTGGTAACGTTTATCATAATAACGATACAATAACAGCAAGGAAAAATAAGAAGCAGGTGTCAACTGCAAGGCATTCAGGGAAGCAACCGCCCCATTCCGGCTTAAAGCCGTTTCACCATAAAACTTGATCAACTTATTTTTCAACAAGTAATCCACACTGATATTCAGATTCCGGTTACCGCGAAAATAGAAAAGATTATAAGGTTTCGGATCGGGCTGTATCGAATAATTTCCGAAAGAATAAGAAAGGGCAGTCAGACCTATACATAAACCGGGAGTTGCATATCGTACATTCCCACCATATGTCTGCATGGAAACTTTATGCATCTTCTCCCTGTCTCGTACCAAACGATGTAAACCGTCCGTTTTAAACGAAGTAACGATCGTACTGTCCACACCTCCATCCAACTTCCGATACGAATAGAAGAGGTTGATATCTAAATTTTTCCAATTGACAGTAGCAGCAGCTCCCCGGAAAAAGTCATTTTCATTGGTTGAAAAATGACGGCGAAATCCGTTTGTCCTTCTTTCCGTTTGTGAAACAAGAGCACTTCGGCCTGGAGAAAAGTCATTGCTGATCACCAAGCCTTGTCCAAAAGATATTTTATAATCACCTATGGCAAGACTTTTCAACCATTTATTCATTTCTTTGAGAAAAAGATGCACCGAATAATAGTCATACCCTTTATGATATTCATTCCAGAAAGGTTCTCCCACATCTTTTTCTGCAACCAGACCGAATTGAATACGTTCATCAAATTCATACGAATAACGGACAGAATGATAGAACGGCTCTCCCAGATACTTCCGATTCGGATATTGTTGTAGTACACTATCGGGATATGAACAATAGCCTTTCTTTTGTTGAAAACATCTGTCATATCTGATTTGTAAGTTATTAGAACCTCGTTTCAACAAATTTTTCACTGTAATAGGACGTTTATCAACTATTATTTCACTTATATAAATAAACGGGACAAGCAGAGAAATCGTCTCTAAATCGAATGCTTCCACATTTTTAAGCTCATAAAGGGTTAACATTTTTCCATAACGGGAACGATATTCCAACAATTCCCTTATTTGTAGATCAGATAGGAAAGGGAGACGTTTCAATTGTCCCTCCGTCACCGTATTGAGTTCGAAAGGATGTTCGGTAAGATAGGAAAGATCAGTGTAAAGTGCTTCAATACGCTCTTCATCTTCTGTTTCCGAAGCCATTTCTTCTATATATTCCATCCACTTATCAACAGAATATAATGTCTGACTTTTAAGCTGATAACTACTTATTAACAGATATACCAACAGATTTATAAACATTCGTTTCATAGTCAAGCCTGATTAAAAAGAATAGCTCAAACCCAGTCCGGTACTGACTCCCAAAACCGGATGATAAATAGTCGCGACATCTACTGTAAATCCAGTCAGACGGTATCCGATCCCCAAAGTGGGCAGGAGGGGAGTAGTCTGTACCCCCGCCCGTATATGAAAGTTTTTGAACGGAGCATATTCAATGCCCGCATTTCCCATCCACATATGTTCTTTATTACTTTCGATAGTTCCTACTATCAACAACCTGTTAATTATCTCCCATTGAAAACCTATTTGTACTGAATAACTAGTAAAACATTTTGTTTCAGTAGTATATTTATGAATGGTAATAGAAGGAAAATTCATTATCAACATTCCAATCAACAATTTGTCAATGGGAACAAACAAGATTCCGACATCTGTGGAAAGCTGCTTCGGTACTTCTTCCCACAACTCGGTCTGCAACATTTTATATTGGAAACCAATGCCGATCCTCCACCGGCCATTCAGCTGTTTCCCTACCGATAACCGAAAAAGAGTTTCCCTATACTGATCATATCCGAAAGAAGAGATATCAACACCTGCCGACAACAACGGATTCGGATATACAAAACCTATTCCAACCGTTCCCAGTTCTTTTACTCCATAACGATTAAAGTATTCTAAATGAAGAACTTTATCCGTATACAAAGCCACCAATGCCGGATTAAACAAAACAGATTGTGTAACCCCGTTTCCTCCCATTCCCAAACTACGGATATCAGATATACGAAGGTTATCAACAGCATGAATGTTGATAGATGCCCAAAACAAAACGAATAAACTTATTGATTTCATAGCAAGGTTTTGTTTAAGTTGTCAACTTTCCGGATTATCTCTTTTCACAGCCTGAAGTTCTCTATTATCTCCATTTTGGACAATCAGATAGCATGGCTGCAACTTATTCAGAATTAATGAATATGGAAAGATGGCAAAATATTTCATAGTCTGTTGATTTTAGTTGTTTGTATTATCACAAAGATATGAATTTTCTGTAAAATCTGTAGTTGCTATTCGTAAATCAATTACTTTTGTGAACGATGTTGAGAAAAGGCAAGTATAAAATATTGATAATATTCATGTTGTGTGCAATAGGAATCCATGCACAGAAATTGAAGATCAATACCGTTCCCGAAGGATTACAAAAGGCATATCTGGATGGAAAGGATACGGTACCTATTGTTAACCTGCGGGAAATCTACATTTACCCGCAGGTCAAGTTTAAAAACAAACGTGAACAGGCACGTTACACCAAACTGGTCCGTGACGTAAAGCGCACACTACCTTATGCCAAAATGGTTTATGAAACACTGATCGAAACATACGAATATATAGAGACACTCCCCGACGAAAAATCCCGTCAAGCTCACTTGAAACGGATGGAAAAAGAACTTTTTCAAGAATATAAACCGCAGTTGAAAAAACTGACCTTTTCCCAAGGAAAACTGCTTATCAAACTGATTGACAGAGAATGTAACCAATCGAGTTACAACCTATTGAAAGCCTATTTAGGTAGTTTCCGGGCAGGTTTCTGGAACATATTTGCCGGCATGTTCGGCGCCAGCCTGAAAACCGAATACGATCCTAAAGGAAAAGATGCCATGACGGAGCGAGTTGTCGTACTTGTTGAAAACGGATTAATCTGACAATTGCTTAAAGAAATCCCAGATGATAATACCGGTAGTCACCGAAACATTCAAAGAATGCTTGGTCCCATACTGCGGTATTTCAATACACATATCACAGTTATCAACGACACATTGTTGAACACCTTTCACCTCGTTTCCCATGATAACTGCATACTTTTTATTCTTGTCCAACAACAAATTATCCAACATCGTACTCCCTTCGGCCTGCTCAACCGCACAGACAGTATATCCCTGTTGCTTCAGTTTATCAACAGCCTCCATCGTATCTTCAAAATACTCCCAATCGACAGTTTCTTCCGCTCCCAAAGCCGTCTTATGAATCTCGGCATGAGGCGGACAAGCCGTGATACCGCACAGGTAAATACTCTCCACCCTAAAAGCATCAGACGTACGAAACACGGATCCTACATTGTTTAAGCTTCTTACATGATCGAGCACAACAACCAACGGAATCTTTTTACTATCTTTGAATGCTTCCGGAGTCAAGCGATTCAACTCTGTTATCTTTAACTTGCGCATAGCTATCGTTTCTTTACTTGCAAAAGTAGTGAATTAATGTGGATATACCGTTGAAAAGCTATTGATAAGTGGTGGACACAAAATGAAAAATAGTTCTTGCATTATTCAATTTGTTCACTATACATCCTCTAGTTTCTATTATGCAATAAAAATAACGGATTATTTATTACGCCCTATCAACAGTGGTTATACACGTATCAACAGCGCTCAACTGCCATTAACTTTTACACACAGGTTGTTTTCAACTGAATACTAATAAAGTCTATAAAGTAAAGGATATCAGTATGTAAAACGATAAATAGGATGTTGGTATCTATTTAATAAGTCATTTATATCGTTTAATAACGAACTGGACAAGTATTATAGCACAATTGTATTAACTGTTTCAACAGGATATTATATTCATCATATTTAGATTTAAAATAAAGAATAAATAAGATAATAATAATATGATTGTGGATAACTTGGGAAAAGAACGCAGACGTTTGGGTGAATATCTGCCGGAAGTCTTTGAGACTTGTTTAGCAAATTTTTTATATTACCTCCTGCTTGTTTATTCGTTTTATATATGTTTCCTATGGGAAAATCAATAAAGTTTTTACCTTTGCACATTATCAACTTATAGTTGATAATAGGAGTAAAATAAAGATTATCAGTTATAAAGAATGATGATAACTTTGTTGATAGACTGTAAATAGCGGTTTATACTCATTAGTGATTATCGAATTTTACAATCATTTAATACAGGTAACTATGTTGACAAACCAATCGATCGGATATATAGACGCACCCATCCCAAAGGGGTTGGACCTGAAAGAAGAGATAAACAGGATGCGTAGAGAAAAAAACGCCGTTATCCTTGCTCATTATTATCAGACAGGTGATATTCAAGATATAGCAGATTTTGTGGGAGACAGTTTGGCATTGGCTCAACAGGCAGCTAAGACGACGGCCGATATCATCGTTTTCTGCGGTGTTCATTTTATGGGTGAAACGGCGAAGGTGTTGTGCCCGGACAAGAAAGTGCTGGTCCCGGACTTGAATGCCGGTTGCTCATTGGCAGATAGCTGTCCGGCTGTCGATTTTGCGGAATTTGTCAAACAGCATCCCGGTCATGTGGTTATTTCGTATGTAAATACGACTGCTGCTGTAAAAGCCGTGACGGATGTTGTGGTAACGTCTACCAATGCACGTCAGATAGTCGAAAGTTTTCCGGAAGACACGAAGATCATCTTCGGTCCAGACCGGAACTTAGGCAATTACATAAATGGCATTACCGGGCGCAAGATGTTGCTTTGGGATGGTGCCTGCCATGTGCATGAACAGTTTTCACTGGAAAAGATATTGGAATTGAAAAAACAGTATCCCGATGCGGAAGTCATTACTCACCCGGAGTGCAAACAGCCCGTTGTGCAGGTCTCGGACTTCGTAGGATCGACTGCAGCTCTTTTGAAACATACTGTCAAGTCGGATAAGAAACAATTCATTGTAGCGACGGAAAGTGGCGTTATTCACGAAATGCGTAAGC
>ENA-OPSK01001170-OPSK01001170.1-human-gut-metagenome-genome-assembly--contig:-NODE-1170-length-20936-cov-3.173315_pt1 | contig 20936 bp, 20 predicted proteins | sample MGYA00241807_ERZ501905 | MGnify/ENA primary metagenome ERZ501905 (study PRJEB25962, sample SAMEA2042111) | human gut metagenome | biome: human gut; feature: human-associated habitat; material: faeces...
CTCATCCAGATGCCCGCTCATAAAAACATGCAAGCATGTTTTATGCTTCGCGGACATCTGGATGGCTGAACTGTCTATTCATAAATATTTAATAGACAGTTTATTGTATAATTTCTTTATTTTTTCAGTAGACTACTCCCGCACGGAGTATGTGCAGTTTGAGGACGATGACTATTACTACTATGTAAAAGCTGTTCCAAAGATGACTATGAGCACCACAGATGTGCGGGTAAAAAAGATCAATACGCACAGGCGGAGCGCAAGAGAGCGTGAGCCGGGAGGAACAAGGCAGCCGTAACATATGATATTTGTGAGAGGAGGGCGATAGAAGATGGATATTTTTCTGGAAGTGCTGGATAAGCTGTCATCCTGGCTGTCTCTGCTGCCCAGGATCTCAGCCAAAAATATAGTGGAGATCGCTATTATTTCTTTTCTTGTCTACGAGCTTTTGGTCTGGATCAAAAACACCAGAGCCTGGACTCTTCTAAAAGGCCTTTTGGTGATTTTTGCCTTTTCAGTGGTTGTGGTGCTGTTTAAGCTCGATACCATTCTCTGGATCATCAAAAATATTACAGCCATTGCGGTAACGGCTCTTTTAGTTGTATTTCAGCCGGAACTCAGAAAGGCTTTGGAGCAGCTGGGAAGTCAGAATATTATTACCAATTTTCTTCCGGTAGACTCTTCCGGTAAAGAAGGAAGCGGATTTAATGAGCGTACGGTCAATGAGCTGGTCCGCGCCACCTTTGAAATGGCAAAGGTAAAGACGGGAGCTCTGATGGTGATTGAACGCGGCACCTCCTTAAAGGAGATTGAGCGTACGGGAATTGAGATCAACGGACTGATCAGCAGCCAGCTTCTGATCAATATATTTGAGCACAATACCCCTCTTCATGACGGAGCAGTGGTGATCCGGGGAAATCGGGTAGCAGCAGCTACCTGCTACCTGCCTCTGTCGGATAATATGTCCATCAACAAGGCTCTGGGAACACGCCACCGTGCGGCAGTAGGCGTTAGTGAAAGTACAGACAGCCTGACGATTGTTGTATCAGAGGAAACGGGACGTGTTTCCGTTGCTAAGGAAGGACATCTTCAGACGGTATCTGACGCGGAAACCCTCAGAACGATCCTGTCCGGGATCCGGGAAACAGCCGAACCGTCTGGCAGTCGGTTTAGGTTATGGAAGGGAAGGCTGATCAATGGAAAAAAAGCTGATAAATAATTTAAAACTGAAAATTCTTTCCGTATTCATCGCTTTCTTTGTATGGCTGGCTGTGGTAAATATATCAAACCCTGATATTACAGCAACCCAGATCGTGTCTCTGGATGTGATCAATGAATCTGTGCTTACCTCCAGTAAAAAGACCTATGAGCTTTTAGACGACAGGAGTACGGTTACTGTTTCCTACAAGGTCCGGACTCTGGACGCAGGAGGTGTTTCTCCTTCAGATTTCAGAGCCTATATTGATCTGGCAGATATGTATGAGCCTACAGGTGCAGTTCCTGTCAAGATAGAGGTTAAAAATAACCGTGTGGATTCGGTAGAGGCCAAGCCGGGAGTGATCCGTGTAAGGACAGAGGATCTGCAGGAGAAGCCTTTTGAGCTTACGCCTAAATATGTAGGAAAGGCGGAGGAAGGCTACCGCCAGGGAAGCGTCAGTTTGTCACCGTCTAAGATCGTTGTAAGCGGCCCCCAGTCTCTGGTAGGACAGATCAGCAGCGTGGGGATTGAAATCGACTTAAGCGGGGCGACGGAGGATCTTACCGGTACCAGGCCCATTAAATGTTACGATGCCAATGGCGAGGAGATTGCCCTGGATGAACGGGTTACTTTAAGCCGGACGGAGGCGGATTATGATCAGTCTATTCTCAAGGTAAAGAATCTGGGATTGAATTTTGAAACAGAGGGCCGTGTGGCAGAAGGATACCGCTATACAGGGATTGAGTCCAGCATTAACTCGGTGGAAGTAGTCGGACTTAAATCCGATCTGGCGGGAATCAATTCCATTACCATTCCGAAAACAGAGTTGAATATGGACGGAGCTGATTCAGACCGCAAGGTCAATATTGATCTGAAACAGTATCTGCCGGACGGAGTATCTCTTGCAGGAGAGGAAAGTCAGATTACGGTTACCATCAAGGTAGAGCCTCTTGAAACAAAGGATATTGTGCTGGGAGCCGATGCAGTCCGCCAGGTAGGTGCATCCAGCCACTATAGCTATCAGTTTGACCGGGATCAGATCACGGTTACCATCAAGGGGCTGGCGGAGGATCTGGATCAGCTGACCGAGGAAAGCCTGGAGGCAGAGGTGGATGTAAGCGATATGCAGCCCGGAACCCATACGGCAGAAGTAACGTTCCAGCTGGGAGCCGCCTATGAGCTGGTAAGCTGTGATCCTCTTCAGATCATTGTCCATGACCGGACAGAGGAATCAAAAGAGAGCATGGAAACGGAAAGCCAGGCAGAGACAGAGGAAGAAAGCGCCTCTGCTTCCGAGCAGTCATAGCAGCGTGTATTATGGATAAGACAGGAGTGAAGTTATATGGTAAATGAGGCAACTATAATTAAAAATCCATCCGGCCTTCACTTAAGGCCGGCAGGAATTTTGTGCAAGGAAGCGTTAAAGTTTAAATCAAAAATATCCTTCAGGGTCCGCAACGTTACGGCCAATGCAAAGAGTGTTTTAAGCGTTCTTGGAGCCTGTGTCAAATGCGGTGAGGAAGTGGAATTTATCTGTGATGGTTCCGATGAGGAAGAGGCTCTTAAAGCCATTATCCGTCTGGTGGACGACCGTCTGGGAGAATGATGACGGCAACCAAAGGTTGTGAGTATAAATAAGGAAATACCGGTATGGGCCGGGATTTCAAAATATTAAGGAGGAAATACATATGTATAAGGGAACAAATGCTTCTGACGGTATCGGCATCGGTACTGCGGTGATTGTGGAGGAAGCAGAGCTTATCATTACAAGGAGAGAAGTAAACGATACAGAGGCAGAGGTGCAGCGTTTTAAGGGAGCGCTGGAAACAACCATTGCTGAAACCCAAAAAATGGCTGAGGATCTGGCTGCCCGTGTGGGTGAAAAGGAAGCCGAGATCATGCAGGGCCATATGATGCTTTTATCTGACCCGATGCTGACAGGGGAGATTGAAAATTCTATTCAGAATGATAAGGTAAACAGTGAGTTTGCCATTGAAAATGTCTGCAATATGTATGCAGATATGTTCGCGTCCATGGGCGATGAGCTGATGCAGCAGAGAGCGACCGATATGCGGGACATTAAGGTGCGTATGCAGCGTACCCTGATGGGACTTCAGTCTGTGGACGTATCTGCCCTTCCGGCAGGAACGATCCTGGTGGCAAAGGATCTGACCCCGTCTATGACAGCAGGCATCAATCCGGCGAATGTAACCGGTATTGTAACAGAACTTGGCGGACGTACCTCCCATAGTGCAATTCTTGCAAGAGCCCTGGAGATTCCTGCGGTAGTTGCCGTAAACGGCCTGTTAGATGAGGTAAAGGATGGAGACACGGTTGTCCTTGACGGAAGCGCCGGAGAGGTTTATGTAAATCCGGAGGCAGAGGTAAAGGCTGCCTACGAGGCAAAGAGAGAGCAGTTTTTAATGGATAAGAAGGAGCTGGAAAAATATATCGGACAGCCCTCTGTGACAAAGGATGGTGTACAGGTTGAGATTGTAGCCAATATCGGAAAGCCTGAGGATATTGATAAGGTGCTTCAGTATGACGCAGAGGGAATCGGTCTGTTCCGTACGGAGTTCTTATTCATGGATCGCACTGCAATGCCTACAGAGGAGGAGCAGTTTGAGGCTTATAAAAAGGTAGCTGCCGCTATGAACGGAAAGCCGGTGATCATCCGTACCCTGGATATCGGAGGCGATAAGGAAATTCCTTATATGGGACTTGAAAAGGATGAAAATCCATTCCTTGGCTACCGTGCTATCCGGTTATGCCTGGATCGTAAGGAGGATATCTATAAGCCTCAGCTGCGCGCCCTTTTAAGAGCCAGTGCATTTGGAAACATCCGCATCATGATTCCTCTTGTAACCTGTATCGATGAGTTCAGAGAGGCAAAGGCCCTGATCGAAGAGATCAAAAAGGAACTGGATGAAAAGGGAATTGCCTATAAGAAGGATATTCAGGTAGGCATCATGGTGGAGACTGCGGCAGCATCCCTGATCGCTGATATTTTTGCAAAGGAAGCAGACTTCTTCAGCATCGGAACTAATGACCTGACCCAGTATACCATGTCGGTAGACCGCGGAAATAAAAAGATTTCCTACCTTTACTCCACCTTTAATCCGGCTGTCCTTAGAAGTATCCGCCATATTATTGCCTGCGGACGGGAAACAGGCATTATGGTAGGAATGTGCGGCGAGGCTGCCAGCGATCCCATGATGGTTCCGCTGCTGCTTGCCTTTGGCTTAAATGAGTTCAGTATGAGCGCCTCTGCAGTGCTGCGCACCAGAAAGCTGGTAACAGGCTTCAGCATTAAGGAGCTGCAGGCAGTGGCAGAGAAGGCAATGAGCTTTGCTACAGCGGCAGAAGTGGAAGCTTATATGAAAGAATTTATGGAGAAGATGACCGACTGATGTTAGTTTACCTCATTTGTTACATTGTAAGTTTTATCCTGGCCTGGCAGCACATTTATGTGCTGTCCGGCCTTGTGCTCTTAGGAGCAGCTCTGTGGCTGTATATAAAGGATTATATGAGAACAGGAAACCTGATCCATCTTCGGGGACTGTTCTGTCTCTTTTTTGTGGGCGGACAGGGGATCTCCTGCTTTAAGCTTTCCAGGCTTCAGACTGACTGGGCGCTTATGACCTGGATCAGCCTTTTTTTGGCTGTCGTTTTTTTCTGGACGGTCTTTGAGATACTCACCCGTCTTTTTGACGGCTGGTCGGAAAAGGACATGCAGTCAGTTTACCGCTTTTTTTCCTCCGGGGAATCGCCCCTGCAGGCAAAGCGCCTCCTGATTTCCATGAGCGTCATCACTGCAGTATCCCTTCTGGCCTTTTTATTTGAGGCCTGGAGACTGGGCTTTGTTCCCATGTTTTCTTACGGCGTACCTCACGCCTATTCAGAGTTCCACATCAGCGGAGTTCATTACTTTACCGTATCCTGCGTACTGGTTCCCAGTCTTTCCGTGGTTTACAGCGTAATGACAGCCAGACGGGGAAGAGGACTTACAAGAGACAGAGGCTTTTGGCTGGCAGTGGTTTTGGATGTGGTGGCTCTTTCTATCCCGCTTTTATGCGTATCCAGATTTCAGCTGATCCTTGCAGCAGGCATGGCGGTATTCACCTATATCTCTATGACCGGAAGCTTCAGTCTGATACACGCAGGAATTTTGATCGTCCTTTTAATCCCGGCCTACCTGATCCTCACCGTATTAAGAAGCCACAGTGTAGAATATTTAAACGGCATCTTTGAGATGAAAAACAGCCATATGCCCATTTTCATCACCCAGCCTTATATCTACATTGCTAATAATTACGACAACTTCAACTGCCTGGTAGAACAGCTGGGCCGCCACAGCTTCGGACTCAAGGGACTGTTTCCATTATGGGCGCTGACAGGCCTTAAATTCCTGTTTCCGTCTCTCGTGAACTTTCCATTATATGTAACAAAAGAGGAACTGACGACGGTCACCTTATTTTACGACGCCTACTACGATTTCGGCGTTTTCGGCATGATTTTTTTCGGAGTCCTTCTGGGCGCGGCCTGCTACGGCCTGGTCCGCTTCAGGAAAAAACTCACCTGCCCCGCAGGCCACATCATCTACGCCCAGATCGCCATGTACATGGTCCTGTCCTTCTTTACCACCTGGTTCTCCAATCCAACCACCTGGTTCTACCTGATCTTATCAGGATTGGTCTATTTTTATGTAGATGCTTAAATGAAAAGTCTAATCCCCAGCTATGCTGGGGAGAATAGTGTAAGTGGAAACGGTGAGGGCAGGCAGAGGAATCAAGAAAAGAAGATTCAAGAAGTACCGCTTTATAGAGGGCTAATATAAAACCACCAGTTGAACTGGTGGCTGCTGACTCAGAAAAAAATAGGACCAGATACAGCGGTTAAATAGGAAAAATCCAGTTGTTCTGAATGAAAGGACTCCGCTGGAAAAAGCAACAGTACAGCTCCCTTGGAGGAGCGTATGGTATAAGGCAGAGATACATGACAGTCTTTATTTCCGATAGGAATGACAAGGCTGTCTTTTTCTGTTTTTATAATACAGAAAAAAGAAGCTTCCGTTTCCGGCTCCTGTATTGGAACTGGAGTAAGGCCTGGCAAAAGGGAAAGAGTTAAAGTTTCTCCAGATAAAGTCCAGTGGAGAACCGGCCCACGTGTTACACAAGTCCGGCAGCGGCGTATGGCCTGAGCCAGAAGCTGGGAAGCGTTTTGAAAACGGCTGAAGTTATCTTCTGTTTCAATAAAGGTAGTAAAAACCCCACTTAGATCCATAGGTCCATGAAGATCCAGTCCGCTGACTGGAGCGATAGGAAAACCAGAACAGGACTGATGGATCCACCACTGAATGGCCTGATAATTGTCGGGAATCATGGGATGAGCGTTATTTATAATTTCAATGAAATCTATCAGGCCAGGATCGTGGATGTTCATATCCCAGCGCATGCCATTGGAAAATGGAGAAGGCACGGAGAATGGGTGGGCAGGTCCGGCCAGACCACCGGCTTCATGAACCCGATGGAACAGAAGATCAGCGTTATTGGAATCAATATCATCCCAAGGAATATAAGAGGACACATTTTGACAGAGCATATGACCATAGTAGGAAGTAAGTTCATAGCCGAATATATACCGAATTTGATCTCCGCAGGCTGCAGGAAGCTGGGATAAGCCGGAAATTGTGTTATGATCAGTCAGGGAAAAACAAGGGATTTCTTGAGCTGCCATAAATTCAGACAGCTCTGTCGGAGTCATAGTTCCATCAGATTCAATCGTATGATTATGCAGTTCAATTCGTATCCACATCTTCAGTCCCTCCTTTAATCTCAAGAGTCCAGGGGGTATTATTTTCTATTACCTGGTATACATTGACGATGATTTTTAACATACCGTTTTGCCTTTTGTAGGGAAGACATCCTCTGGAATAGAGTCCCTCTTTTAACAGGATTTTTTTCTTTGTCCCAGGCATATGCACATTTCCGACGAACGTGCCATCTATAAGGATGCAGAGTTGTAGTTCCGTTTTCATAGATTGAGTCATTTCCAGAAGCTGCCGGTCAGTGGGAATCCGGCCTAGATAGGGCATGGCCTGCCGGATCAGCTGGTGCCGGAAACATTCTATATAAGAAACCGGATCTTCCAGATGTTCTTTTTCATAGGTCAGTTCTACAGAAAGTTCATGGATTTCATCGGGAATATGAAACTGAAAGATTATATTTCCGGTGAATCCACGGCTGAGAGAGCCGTGAAAGGTCTGAAGTGTTTTCATGGAATCCTCCTTATGTCTTTTTCTTCGCAGTTTATCTGGGGAGTCTTTTTGTTATATCTAAAGTTTGAAATCACCTGCTTTTCATCTTAAGAATCCTGCAGTGCAGGTTTCTCACCGTATTTTGATCAGGATCAGAAATTTGTTTCGCAATTGCCTGTTTTTAACTTAATAAGAATAACGGATAAATTGTAAAGAATAAAAGAGTACAAACGTAAAAAATAGGTAATATTTTAGATAATTGTATAAATAGACAAACAATAGATATTTTTTACATAAAATTTATCTAAATTATCTTTTTTGAGCATGGATATCTTGATATATTGAACGCATTCCAAGCAGAGAAAAGAAGGAGAAAAATGATTATGAGTAAAATTACAGCACATTCCGGATGTGATGGAATGCCGGATAACTCTATGGAATTTGTAAGATATGCATTGGGTTCAGAAGGGGATTGTTTCGAGGTAGATATTAGAAGAAATCGAAACGAAGAATTAATCCTGTCTCATGATGAAAGCACAGAGATGGCAGTAAAACTGAGTCAGGTATTTGAACTTTTAAAAGAACGGCCGGATAAGAAAATCAACTGTGACTTGAAGAGTCCGGGACTGGAAGTTCCGGTATATCAACTGGCCAGAGAATACAAGGTGGAAAATCAATTGATATATTCAGGGGCTGTGAGCGTTTCTTTTATGGAAACAAGATTGGAAAAACATTCGGAAGTACAGGTATACTGGAATATTGAAAATCTGATTCCGGAAACAGATCTGAGACGAAATATCAATATGAAGCAGATAGAACAGGCATTTCATACGGCTGTGAATTATTCGGCCCAGTGCATCAACATGGAATATCATATGTTTACAGACAAGATAATAGAACTTTTAAAATCTATAGGGCTGGGAAGTTCTGCATGGACAGTTAATGAACCAGAGGATCTGCAGAAACTGATGAAAAAAGGAATTACGAATATCACGACCCGGAATCTTAAAACAGCGCTGGCAATTCGGAAGGAGATGGAAGGATGAAACGGATGTCTCCCAAAGCTTTTTATTATACAATAGGAAAGAAGAATTTTTTTCAATATATCCTGTTTGGAATATTTATATTGTTTTTTTATATGCCGCTGATGAATTTATGCATGCTGGCATTTGCAGATAAATATGAGGTTCCAGTCATTATTCCCCAGAAGTTTGGTTTTCGGTGGTGGGAATTTGTGCTTGGACAGGGAAGTCTGCTAAGTTCTATTGCAACCTCTTTTGTACTGGCAGTTATCGTGACGGCAGTATCTCTTCTGATCTGTATTCCGGCAGCTTATGCCCTGGCCCGGTTTAATTTTAAAGGGAAAAGAATCTTTCTGCTGTCGTTTCTTTTAAGCAATGCTTACCCAAGAATGGGACTTTATATCTCAATCGGTATTCTATTTTATAGATTGAATCTGATGGGAACTTTTGTAGGAGTGGTTATCATCCATGTATTGAATTCCATGATGTTTATGACATGGATTCCGTCAGGAGCTTTCAGGGGAGTTTACAGGCAGCAGGAGGAATCTGCCAGAGATGCAGGAGCGGGACCACTGAGAACCTTTTTCTGTATCACACTTCCTCTGGCCATGCCGGGTATTGCAGTTGCAAGTGTGTTTACATTTCTGGGTTCTTTGGAAGAGGCACAGGGGACGCTGCTGGTAGGTTTCCCTCAGATAAAAACCATGCCAGTAGAACTTTATGGGGTTATCATGGAATATCCGCTGACAGCCGGGCCGGTGCTGTCTCTGATTTTGATTATCCCTACAATACTGATTTTGTTTGTTATGAGAAAATACATCAATGCAGATAATCTTTCCCAGGGCTATGGAATGAAATAGGAGGAATTATAATGGAAAGAAAAATAAAACTTCAGATTACGGGTATGGAGAAAAAATATAAAAATGGAGACGGTGTAGAAAATATTAATATCGATGTCTATGAAGGAGAGTTTGTGACCATGCTGGGTCCATCCGGCTGTGGAAAATCCACGATACTGAGAACTTTGGGAGGATTTTTGGACATTGATAAGGGTGACGTTCTTATTGACGGTCAGTCTGTCAAAAATCTTCCGCCGGAAAAAAGGCCAACAGCCATGGTATTTCAAAGTTATAATTTATGGCCCCATATGACGGTATATGAAAATCTGGCTTTTGGACTGGAAATAAAAAAAGTTCCTAAAAATAAAATCAGGAGTGAGATTGAACGGGGACTTAAGCTGGTAAATATGTCTGGTTATGAAAAAAAATATCCAGGTCAGCTTTCTGGCGGGCAGCAACAGCGGATTGCCATTGCCAGAGCGTTACTTTTAAAGCCATCCGTTCTTCTGCTGGATGAGCCCTTTTCCGCTTTGGACGCCAAGATCAGAGCACAGATGAGGGAAGAATTGAAAAAAATCCAGGAAGAATTAAACATCACAGTGGTATTTGTAACGCACGATCAGGAAGAGGCAATGGCGCTGTCCCATCGGATCGTAGTTATGAATAAGGGATTTATAGAGCAGATCGGAACTCCTACAGAAATCTATGATCATCCGGCAACCCGGTTTGTAGCTTCTTTTATCGGAGAAATGAACTTCCTGACCAGACAGGATGGAAGCTCGGTAGCTGTACGACCGGAGGATGTGACAATTACCAGAGGCGAGGTTCAGGGACAAATTTCCGGAGATGTGAGAACGATTATGGTATTGGGACATTTTGTAGAGGTTAATATAGAGGTAGAAAACAGACAGGTGATTAAGACCTATGTTGCCAGAAATGTAGCCGACCAGCTGCATATGAAAGACAGGGTTTCCCTGTCGTTTGCAAAAACTTACCAGTACTGTGCCTGAAGAAGGGGCATGCGAAGATTTATTATAGAAATAATGACAGTATAAGAAGAATATTTAAAGGAGAAAAGGAAGATGAGAAAGAAAAAGGTAAGCTGTGGAAAGAAAACTGCTGTGATGGCATTGGCTGTGTTTCTTGGAACAATGCTGATGACGGGATGTTCTTCCAGTGTATCCGGAAAACCGGTATCTGGCGAAAAACCGGTAGTGACGGTATGGGCTGGAGGATCTGATAATGTAAGAGTTCAGTTTGAAAAGCAAATCCAGCAGTTTAATGCTTCCCAGGATCAGTATACAGCAGAACTTCAGTTTATTACATCGGGAACTGGTGCCCAGGGACTGTTTGAACGTGTAGTTGCTGCTAAAAAAGCCGGTCAGACCAATACAGACTATGATGTGATTGAACTGGGTGGTGATGAAGTGACGAAATATGTAGATGAAGGCGGAGAGGATTTCTTTATTCCATTGGATAAGAGCAAGATTCCAAATATAGAGTCTCTTCAGGTTGAATCAACATTCCGAAACGACCTGGTAATGCCATACAGAGGAACGACGGTAGTTCTGGCCTATAATTCCGAAACTGTAGAAAATCCGCCTAAGACGGCAGAGGAACTTTACCAGTGGATCAAGGATCATCCGGGACGTTTTGCTTATAACACCCCATCATCCGGAGGTGCCGGTGGATCTTTGGTAACTACCAGTATCTACAATTTCCTGGATGAGTCTGCTCTTACATCATCCGATCCGGCTAATAAAGAAAAATGGAACAAGGGATTTGAGCTTTTGAAGGAACTTCATCCGTATATGTATAAATCTTCAGGTAAAGTGGTATATCCAAATAAAAATCAGGGCACGCTGGATCTATTAGCCAATAAAGAGGTGGATATGATACCAGCTTGGGCAGATATGGCGATCACACAGATGAAACAGGGAACTCTTCCAGAGTCTATTAAGATTACTCAAATCGAACCCTCTTTTACCGGAAGCCCGGTAGTTCTGGGAATTCCTTCTATTGGATCTGACCAGGACGGAGCATATGCATTCCTGAACTACATGCTGACTCCAGAAGCCCAGAATATTGCCCTGGATTCTATGGCAGCAATCCCGGTAATTGACTTTAGCCTTTTGGATCCAGAATTGACAAAAAGTATCGAGGAACTGAAAATTGAGAAATTCCGTATCGGAAGCCTGGGAAATTTGGGAACTGAGCTTTACGAAGAATGGGATAAGCAGATAGGAACCCTTGAGTAATGGTAAGGAGAGAGGGTATATGAAAGAAAAAATGCTGGGAAAACTGTTTCCCTATATTCTGATTTTCCCGTCCCTGATTATTTTGATGGGAGTTGTATTCTATCCCATCGCAGCCAGCCTCCTCCGCAGCTTTCAGCTGGAGGAAGGCGGCTGGGGACTGGACAACTACGTATATTTTTTTACAGACAAAATCCAGAGAAATAATATTATTTATACACTTCAGGTAGTGATTATAACCGTGGTTCTGGCTATTGGGATTTCGTATTTTCTGGCTATTTATTTAAGATTTTCCAATACCTGGGTCAGCCGGATGATTGGACGGCTGTATTTGCTTCCCAGGTTTATCCCGGGTCTTGTGGCAGTTAATGGAATGATCACGGTAATACGTGATTCAGGTCTGATTAACCGAATCTCCCGACTGTTGGGAATGAATCTTCAATTGGGGCTTATGTATAATGGAAAAGGAATCGTTCTGATGAATCTTTGGTTTAACATTCCTTTTGCCACTATGCTGATGGCAGCAGCCCTGTCTAAAATTCCGAATTCTACTATCGAAGCGGCAAGAGATGCAGGGGCGGATCGGTTTCGGATTTTAAAGCAGATGATTTTGCCGCTGACCTATCGGGATATCTTTGTAGCAGCAACGTTTGTGTTTATGAGTAATATCAGTTCGTTTACAACACCATATCTGATGGATGGGAATAATCCGCAAATGATGGGGATTTCTTTATATACGCAGTTTAATAATGGTCATTATGAAAAAGCAGCAGCTCTTTCGGTTATCATGTTTCTGTTTTCTGTGTTGTCGGCCATTGTTTATGTATATACTAATATGAAAGAAAATGAATGGGAGAAAGGAAATGGCTGAGCTTTACAATAGAAACTCTCCTTGTCCGATTGCTCATAGGGGATGTATGGAAGCCGGTCCGGAAAATTCCCATACAGCTTTTGAGGCTGCTGTGACCCTGGGAGCCGGAGGGGTGGAAATAGATGTCCGTAAAACCAGGGATGGAAAACTGGTGGTGTTTCACGATGCAGACGTCAGGCGTCTTACAATGGGATGGCAGGGGCCGTACTGTAACAGTAAGATAAAAGATATGACCTGGGAACATATTAGTCAGATACGGCTTCCTTTTGGAGGCCATCTGTTAAAACGGTTTCCAGATGAAGGATATGCAGATGAAAAACAGTATTATTATCCCTGGGCAGCAGCCTCGGAACAGGATGTGCTTTACCAGATGGGACGGCTGGAAAGCCGGTCAAAAAGTGAAGAACAGCTCACTTTGGCGATATACCGATGTTATAAAGAAGAGTATGAGAAGTTGTGTCTGGAAGATGGGAGACTGGAACAGATTCTTAGTCTTCAGGAATTCTTTAAGTGGCTCCAAACACAGCCAGATGGATTTTTTGCCGAGGTAGAATTGAAAGAGAGAGGAATTGCCGGAGCAGTAATACAAATGGCAGAAAAATACCATGTAGAAGAACGGTGCATTATATTTTCCGGAATAGAAGATGTAATCTGGGAAATCCAGGACTGGTGCAAGAATCATGGGAAACCAGACAGGCTCCGGCTGGGGGCCAATATCCGTTATCTCAGGGAAGAGCAGAAAGAGATGCTGGAGAGAGGGGATTTTTATGAGGTAGGATTAAATGCAGGGGCATTTGAAAGCAGTGATGTCGAGTATCTACATCAGAGAGGAATTCGGGTTTTTTCTAATCTGGGGGATACTCCGGTCTGGTGGGAAACATTAGAGTGTCTGGGGGTAGATGGTTTTAAGACGAACTGCCTTGGAGCGTACAGAAAGTGGAGGCAGAAATGGGAGCAGCGGTAGAAAAGAGAGAAAGATTGGGAATAGAAACCATGACAGTCCAGGTACCCTGGAAAGCGATTCTATGGTTTTCTATTCCTCTTTTTATAGGCAGTCTGTTCCAACAGATCTACAGTATGGCAGATGCTGTGATCGTAGGACGGTTAGTAGGAGTAAAGGAACTTGCAGGAGTGGGAGCAACGGGAGCCATGAGCTTTTTGGTTCTTGGGTTTGCTACGGGCATCACCAGCGGGTTTTCTGTGGTGATTGCACAGAGAGCTGGGGCAGAGGACAGAGAGCAGATTCGAATTTCAGTGGCGGCCTGCTGCTGGCTGTGTATAGCAGTGACTGTAGTGATGACGATTTTAAGTGTGGCAGGGGCAGATTTCCTTCTTCAGATCATGAATACTCCAGATGATATTTTCCGGTATGCATCAGGATATATCAGGATTATATTTGGAGGACTGGGGGCTTCCATCTATTATAATATGATTGCAGGTATTTTGAGGGCTGTAGGAGACAGCCGTACTCCATTATATTTCCTGATATTTTCTTCAGTGTTTAATGTGGTTCTGGATATTGCAGCGGTTCTGGTGTTTCATGGCGGTGTAGAAGGAGCATCATTTGCTACAGTCATTTCCCAGTTGATTTCTGCGTTCCTCTGTCATTGGTATGCAGGTAGGAAATACCCGGGTATATGGCCAGAAAAAAGGCACTGGTCTGCAAGTTTATCCCAGGGATGGAGGCACTTAAGGATTGGTCTTCCCATGGCTTTGCAGTTTTCCGTAACAGCAGTTGGGATCATGATTCTCCAGGCATATTTAAATGGCTTTGGTTCAGTGGTAATTGCAGGCTATACAGCTGCCGGAAAGGTAGAAAACCTGGTGACCCAACCTTTTACAACTCTGGCAGCTGCCATGGAAGTGTATTGTGGACAGAATTATGGAGCCGGCAGGCCGGACAGAATTCGTAAAGGTATTTCCTCCAGTTTAAAAATGGGAGGAGTGGCAGCTGCCGGAATGCTGGTTTTGAATGTAGTGTTTGGCCGTCAGATGATCCAGATATTTTTGGAATCCTACGATTCGGCAATTGTAGAATATGGATATATTTATCTGGTGATTATTGGAGCATTTTCTATGGTACTATGTATGCTCCAGATTGTCCGCAGCTCGCTTCAGGGGATGGGAGAAGCCCTGGTGCCCATGGCGGGGGGAGTCATAGAGCTGGCTGCCCGATGGGCTGGCTGCATATGTTTATTGCCGTTTGGCTATGCAGGAATCTGTTTTTCCACTCCTCTGGCCTGGGTTCTGGCACTGACGCTTCTTCTTGTATACTATAAAAAATTAGGGAGGGAAACTAAATGTTAGACAAACGATTGGTTTTTAAAGAAATATGGAGACAGGAAGGAAGAACTGGGTATCCGCTTCCTATTCGCAGAAAATATGAAAGGCATAAAAAACAGTTTAATGAAGGGCTTTGTGTTCTGGAGCAATATCTGAAAGTAGATCCTGGATGGTGTCGGTAAACTTTCCGGTACGGAGCAGAGTAAGCCACTGACCATGTATGGAATTATCTGTGGGATTTCACCCAATTTCAAGTTGAATCCCCACCCAACCTGGGTTATAATAAAAAGCAGCTGTTCCAAACAGTATCAAATTTTACGGAAACCGACCCCAGGAGGAAGAGAAGTATGACAAAAAAGCGTTCATTAGACACTATCTGTATTCAGGGTGGCTGGGAGCCGAAAAACGGCGAACCAAGACAGCTGCCTATTTACCAGAGCACGACCTTTAAGTACACCTCAAGCGAGCAGATGGGACGTCTGTTTGATCTGGAAGAAAACGGATATTTCTATACAAGACTGGCAAACCCCACCAATGACGCGGTCGCAGCCAAGATCTGCGAGCTGGAGGGCGGTGTGGGCGCCATGCTTACTTCCTCAGGCCAGGCGGCTAATTTTTATGCGGTGATGAATCTGTGTCAGGCAGGAGACCATGTGGTAAGCTCTGCGGCTATTTACGGCGGCACAACGAACCTCTTTACGGTTACGATCCCTAAAATGGGAGTGGAATGTACCCTGGTAAGCCCGGATGCCACTGAAGAGGAGCTGGCAGCAGCGTTCCGCCCCAATACAAAGGCATTATTTGCAGAGACCATTGCCAACCCTGCATTAACGGTTCTGGATATTGAAAAATTTGCAAAAGCAGCCCATGACCATGGTGTTCCCCTGATTGTGGACAATACATTTGCAACTCCTATCAACTGTCGTCCCTTTGAGTGGGGAGCAGATATTGTAACACATTCTACTACAAAATATATGGATGGACATGCGACTTGTGTCGGAGGATGTATTGTAGACAGTGGAAATTTTGACTGGGATGCTGCAAAAGAAAAGTTCCCGGGATTGACAACTCCGGATGAAACTTATCATGGAGTGATTTATACAGAGCGCTTTGGAAAACTGGCCTATATCCAGAAGGCGACAGCACAATTGATGAGGGATCTTGGATCGATTCAGTCTCCACAGAATGCATTTTTATTGAATATCGGACTGGAGACATTGTGTCTGAGGGTTGAGAGACATTGTGAAAATGCGCAGAAAGTTGCTGAGTATCTTGAGAACCATGAGAAAGTGGCATGGGTGAACTATGCGGGGCTGGAAGGAAATAAGTATCATGAACTTGCGAAAAAGTATATGCCGAATGGTACATGTGGAGTAATTTCTTTTGGACTGAAAGCGGGAAGAGACGGAGCGGTTGCGATGATGGATCATCTTCAGATGGCTGCGATTGTTACCCATGTTGCAGATGCGAGAACATCGGTGCTCCATCCGGCAAGTCATACACATCGTCAGATGAATGAACAGGAACTGCTCGAAGCAGGGGTACAGCCAGATCTTATCCGCCTTAGTGTCGGAATCGAACATGTAGAAGATATTATTGCAGATTTGGAGCAAGCACTTGCCTATGTCTAATGGTAAGCTAAGAAACTCCGACCTGTTTTGATGAAATGGTACAGATGAAGAAATAAATAAAATACGTCTTGCAGAATACTGTTGTCCGATGGATGGGATACATTGTTTTGTGAGACGTATTTTTATATGATCAAAGAGTTCTTTATGTTCCAGGAAAGTATGAAATATTATTTTCTGCACATACTAAAAAGAAAATATCAGGAGTGTGTGAAATGGGACAGGAAGAAAGAGATAATCATCAAGAAAAAGAGACGGAACAAATTAAAGAAATGGGAGCGCTTGAACTTGACAAAGACAGAGAAAAGCATCGTATCCAGCTTCTTACAATTATTGGAGAAATCGAAGGTCATGAAGCAGTATCGGGAAATACAAAAGCAACAAAATATGAACATCTACTTCCAAAGCTTGCGGAAATAGAAGATAATGAAGAAATTGATGGAGTGCTGATCCTTCTCAATACAATGGGCGGGGATGTGGAAGCAGGACTTGCAATTGCGGAGATGATAGCATCTCTTAGTAAGCCGACAGTTTCGCTTGTACTGGGAGGCAGTCATTCTATCGGTGGACCTCTCGCGGTGTCGGCAGACTACTCTTTTATTGTACCGAGTGGAACTATGATCGTGCATCCAGTGCGTTCGACCGGAATGTTTATTGGTGTCTTACAAAGCTATAAGAATATGGAGCGGACACAAGATCGTATTACTCGGTTTCTCGCAGAACATTCCCGTATTTCTCAAGAACGTGTCGAAGAGTTGATGCTAGACTCGACACAGCTAGTAAAAGATGTGGGAACATTGCTGGAAGGAGAAGATGCCGTTCGGGAAGGACTGATCGATGCGGTTGGAGGTATCAGTGATGCATTAAAAAAATTGCAGGCAATGATTGAAGCGAACAAAAAATAGTGTTATAATAAACATAGTATGTTTTGTTGTGGTATGGGAAATAGCCTGTGCCACAACTTGCGAATAAGAAACAAGGAGGGAATATTGTATGGCTGCAAAGAAAGGCAAAACAACAAAAAAGGCAGGCACAAAAGGGAAAAAGGCACAAAACAGTTATTCTTTCCGTGATGAGATTATCATTCTTTTGACATTAGCAGTGGCAATTCTTCTTATTCTGAGTAATTTCGGTCTGGGAGGATTTCTTGGAAATGCAGTTTCTGCATTTTTGTTCGGAATCTTTGGACTGCCGGCTTATATCATGCCGGTTTTACTTTTTTTAGGGACTGCTTTCGTATTTTCAAACAGAGGTAATTCTTTTGCATACATAAAACTGGGGGCAGGAGTTGGTTTTTCCTTCATGCTCTGCACGTTTTTACAGTTGCTTACTGTTCCATTTGAAAGAGCAGACTATTATTTCCTTTTACAGATATGCAGCGAAGGAGAAAAAGGGCGGCGGACTGCTCGGAGGGATTTTTACAAAATTGTTGTGTCCGGCAGTTGGAGTCGCAGGAACTTATGTGATAGTGATTATTTTAATGATCATCTTTCTTGTGCTGATCACGGAAAAGTCCTTTTTAAGAGGGCTGAAAAAGGGCAGTGCAGAAGCAGCAGAGGAGCTTGGAATTTCTCTTGCAAAGGAGCTGCAGGAAAGGAGCAAAGCGTATGTGTAAAGGGAAAGTATGGCTGGTAGGAGCCGGTCCGGGAGATATTGGACTGTTTACTTTAAAAGGAATGGAAATTTTACAGCAGGCAGAGGTAGTGGTATATGACAGTCTGGTAGGACAGGGTGTCTTATCACAAATCCCAAAAACTGCCCGCTGCATTAACGTAGGAAAAAGGGCATCGCACCATACCATGCCTCAGGAGCAGATTAATGAGGTTTTATTAAAGGAAGCAAAAAAGGGATATCGTGTAGTCCGCTTAAAAGGTGGAGACCCCTTCCTTTTTGGCAGAGGCGGGGAAGAGCTGGAGCTGTTAATTCAGGAAGGTATTCCCTATGAAATTGTACCAGGAGTGACTTCCCCCATTGCAGTTCCGGCATATAACGGCATTCCGGTTACTCATCGTGATTTCACCTCCTCTCTTCACATTATTACGGGACATAAGAAAAAGGGCGCAGCTTACGACATTGATTTTGAAGCCCTTGTTCGTACAAAAGGAACTTTAGTCTTTTTAATGGGTGTCAGCGCCTTAACTGATATTTGTCAAGCGCTTTTAGACGCAGGTATGGAAAAGGATATGCCGGCTGCAATTTTGCAGAAGGGCACAACTGCGGCACAGAAAAGAATTGTAGCAACGGTTTCTACTTTGCCGGAAGAAGTGCAGCGACAGGGAATTGAAACACCTGCCATTATTGTAGTCGGTAAGGTCTGTGCTTTGGCAGACGAATTTGCATGGTATGAGAAGCTTCCGCTTTTCGGTTATAAAGTGCTGGTTACAAGACCAAAGGAAGCGGCATCCTCCATGGCGGCAAAGCTCAGAAAACTGGGAGCAGAGGTGCTGGAATTACCTGCCATTAAGACAGCAGCAAAACAGGAAAATACAGCTCTTTTGAATGCTTTTTCTCATTTGCAGACTTATGACTGGATTGCTTTTACCAGCCCTAAGGGAGTAAAGGTTTTCTTTGAAGAAATGAAAAAAGCAAAGGTGGACGCAAGAAAACTGGGAAATGCAAAATTTGCAGTGGTAGGAACCGGAACACAGAAGGCATTGCAGGAAAAAGGATTTTTTGCAGATGTCATGCCGGAACTGTTTGACGGTGCGTCTCTTGGGAAAATGCTGTGTGAAAAATGCAGCGGAACAGAAAAAATATTACTCCCCAGAGCAGAAATCGGCAGTCAGGAAATCATAGAAGAATTAAAGAAAAAAGCAGGTATTGTCATTGACGATATCGGCATTTACGAAACTCTTTATGAAAAATCTGAAATTATTGATGAAAAGAAGGAATTTGAGGCAGGAAGCATCGACTGTGCTGTTTTTACCAGCGCATCTACGGTCAAAGGCTTTGTGGAAGCAGTGCCGGAGTTGGATTACAGCAGGGTAAAAGCCGCCTGTATCGGAAAACAGACAAAAGCAGCAGCAGATAAATATTCCATGGAAACTTACATGTCAAAAGAAGCGTCTATTGACAGCCTTCTAGAATTAGTAATAGAATTAAAAAAGAATTCAGAGAAAAAGGAGTTGTAGAATTATGAATATCAGACCGAGAAGGTTAAGAGGAAATGAAATCCTGAGAAAAATGGTGCGTGAAACCAGAGTGGATAAAAGTTCTCTGATTTATCCGGTGTTTGTAAAAGAAGGAACAGGAATAAAAGAGGAAATTCCAACCATGCCGGGGCAATATCGTTACAGCATTGATACCTTGTTAAAAGGACTGGAAGAAACCTTAGACGCCGGAGTCAGCAAGGTAATGTTTTTCGGTATTCCGGATAAAAAAGATGAGGTGGTAAGTCAGGCTTACGCAAAAGACGGTATTGTACAAAGAGCTGTTGCAAAGGCAAAAGAAGCTTTTGGAGATGATTTGTATCTGATTACAGATGTATGTATGTGTGAATATACTTCTCATGGACACTGCGGTGTTCTGTGCGGTCATGAAGTAGAAAACGACAAGACCTTAGAGCTTTTGGCAAAAACAGCCCTTTCCCATGTGCAGGCAGGCGCAGATATGGTTGCTCCTTCTGATATGATGGATGGCAGGGTTCTGGCAATTCGTAATCTGCTGGATGAAAATGGATATAAGGAAGCGCCGATTATGTCTTATGCTGTAAAATATGCTTCTGCATTTTATGGTCCTTTCCGTGATGCTGCGGGCTCTGCGCCTTCCTTTGGTGACAGAAAGAGCTATCAGATGGATTATCACAATCGCAGGGAAGGCTTAAAGGAAGCTTTGTTAGACGTAGAAGAGGGAGCGGATATCATTATGGTAAAACCGGCGCTTTCTTATCTGGATATTATTCGTGAAGTGAAAAATGAGCTTCATGTTCCTGTGGCAGCATATTCTGTCAGCGGAGAATACGCTATGGTAAAGGCGGGAGCAAAGCTTGGTTATATTGAAGAGGATAAAATTATCTGTGAAATGGCAGCCGGCGCCTACCGTGCAGGTACAGACATTTACCTCACTTATTTTGCAAAGGAAATTGCAAAATACATCGAAGAAGGGAGAATTGGATAATGACAAAATCAGAGGAATTATTTCAAAGAGCAGTAAAGAGAATACCCGGAGGGGTAAACAGTCCTGTTCGTGCTTATGGCTCTGTTACAGAAGCGCCTCGCTTTATACAGGGAGCTGTGGGCTGTAAAATCTTTGATGTAGACGGCAATGAATATATTGACTACATTGACTCATGGGGACCTATGATTTTAGGACATAATAATGAGCAGATTAAAGATGCGGTTATCCGTGCCAGCGAAAACGGATTAAGCTTTGGCTGCGCTACGGAAGTGGAAGTGGAAATGGCAGAATTTATCTGTGATAAAATTCCTCACATCGATATGATACGTATGGTAAACTCCGGTACAGAGGCGGTAATGAGCGCTCTGCGTGTTGCCAGAGGGTATACGGGAAAGAACAAAATCATTAAATTTGCCGGCTGTTATCACGGACACACAGACGCTATGCTGGTAAGCGCAGGAAGCGGTG
>ENA-OPSK01001173-OPSK01001173.1-human-gut-metagenome-genome-assembly--contig:-NODE-1173-length-20863-cov-2.948722_pt1 | contig 20863 bp, 20 predicted proteins | sample MGYA00241807_ERZ501905 | MGnify/ENA primary metagenome ERZ501905 (study PRJEB25962, sample SAMEA2042111) | human gut metagenome | biome: human gut; feature: human-associated habitat; material: faeces...
CCGACAATACCTTGTGGGACGGTCATGTATTAGAGCCTCCGCCCCATAAGGACGCACAAACGCGGGGTATCATGGATTTCAATAACCGAATAGCCGCAGACTCACGTGTGGAGAAAGTCATCCTACCGTTACGTGACGGGCTAACCCTCATCCGCAAAAAAATAAAATAAAGAATATGGAAACAACCAGACAAAACAAAATCTCCCGGCTGATACAAAAGGAACTCAGCGAGATTTTCATACTGCAAACCAAGGCGATGAAAGGAGTATTGGTTTCGGTAAGTGCCTGCCGCATCAGCCCGGACCTCAGCATCTGCCGCGTGTACCTGAGCATATTTCCGAGCCAGCAAAGCGAAGAAATCATGAAAAATATAAATGGCAACATGAAAGCCATCCGTTACGAACTGGGGACACGGGTACGCCATCAGTTACGCATCATCCCCGAATTGAAATTCTTCATAGATGACTCTTTGGACTATATCGAAAACATCGACAAGCTACTGAAAAAATGAACTTCCCGTTCTACATCGCACGACGATACCTGTTTTCCAAGAAATCGCACCATGCCATCAATATCATTTCTGCGATTTCAGTATGCGGTGTAGCTCTGGCCACCATGGCATTGGTCTGTACGATGTCCGTATTCAACGGATTCCAAGACCTTGTCGCTTCATTTTTCACAGCCATCGACCCACAGCTAAAGGTCACGCCATCCCAAGGGAAGACCATGGCCGCAGACGACCCGAAACTCACAGCCCTAAAAGCCTATCCGGGAATCAAAATCTACACGAAAACGTTGGAAGACCATGCATTGGTTATTTGTGGTGAACACCAAGCCATGGTAACCATCAAAGGAGTAGACGACAACTTCGCCCAAATGGCAGACCTGAACAAACTGCTTTATGGAGACGGTACGTTTACTTTACATGCAGATGTTCTGGAATTCGGAGTGTTGGGCATACAATTGGCCGCACAATTAGGACTGGGAGCCAGTTTCGACACTCCCTTAAAGGTTTACGCCCCCCAAAAGGGAGAGCGGGTGAACCTGTCCAATCCTACAGAAAGCTTCACACAAAGCGAATTATACTCACCCGGTGTGGTTTTTGCCGTGAAACAGGCCAAATACGATGCCGGTTACATCCTTACCTCCCTACGTTTTGCCCGGGATTTGTTCGGGCAACAAGGACGTGTTTCCGCCATAGAATTGCAACTTCAGGATGGTGTGGACATCCGTCAGGCACAAGCCGACATCCAAAAAATATTAGGTAACGGATTTACGGTAAAAAACCGCTACGAACAGCAGGAAGACGTGTTCCGCATCATGGAAGTGGAAAAGCTCATCGCTTACCTGTTTCTTACGTTTATTCTTTTAGTAGCCAGCTTCAACATCATCGGTTCCATCTCCATGCTGATTATAGACAAGAAAGAAGACGTGCGTACCCTGCGCAATTTAGGGGCCAAAGACAACCAGATTATCCGTATCTTCTTATTTGAAGGGCGCATGATATCCGGCTTCGGAGCTTTAATCGGCATCATCGTCGGGATTACCTTATGCTATCTGCAACAAACCTACGGACTTATCACTTTAGGCAATTCTTCCGGAAGTTTCGTCGTAGATGCCTACCCCGTCAGCGTTCACCCCTGGGATGTCGTCATCGTATTCTTTACCGTATTGCTGGTCAGCTATGGTGCATTATGGTATCCCGTAAGATACCTGAGCAAAAGGTTGCTCGACTGATTCTTACCATGAAAAGGCTCAATTCTCTTTTCACAGAAAGAATCATAGCGGCCACATACCACTTCTATCCCCATTCCATAATTAAAGGAATTATGCTTACGGGGAGTTATGCCGTAGGAGAAACACGAGCTGATTCAGACATTGATGTAGTATTGCTTTCCGAACTTTCAAACCGACAAACAACGGTATTGAAAACCACGACGGAGGATTTGGAATTCACTTCTTTTGGGTATGGAACTTCATACCCCTACCCAAGCTGCTTTTACGAAGGGCTGTATTTGGGTGGCCAACTGCTGTACGATGAATTGGCAGACGTGATGTCCATGTTGTCCAATTTGGCTATGAGGTATTGGGGAAGGGAAGCCGAAAGCCGTCGATTGCTGTTGGCCTATCGTTTTGCATATTATTATCTCCACGATGTTGTGCCTAAAAAGGACATGAGGACGTTTTTGGTAGATACCCAGAGTCGTTTAATGCCCGAAGTGTTAGACACCAACGGCATATATAACACTCGCCAACTTTTGGCACGCAAACGCAAACTTTTGACCTGCATGGATAAAAAATACAATGAGCAGAAAGAAGAATTATTATCGCTTGTGGGACAAAAAGAGGTCCTTTACCCTGAATTAGACAATATATTAAAAGACACATGTATAAACCTCAAAAAGGTTTTAAATAAAAGCAAAGAAAAAAGCTCTGATTTCCAATCCTTTCCAACAGAAGGGCTCTCCTTGTATTACTATTTATTCATTCACTCATTAGGAGTTTTACTATTAAACCCTCATGAGAAGTTCGGAATAATTTATAATATATCGAGATTGTTAGACAACAATTGTCTATAGGAACGAAAAATATGTTTTACGATACTTCTCATACTTTTTTCTTATTTTTATTTTGAGCCTAGTATGATTTTATTTACGTTTGTAACGTGATAGATTAAATTAGTAACTATAAATCTAACATCATGGAAAAGAAATTGGAAATATTAAAATTGTCCATTCCTGCAATCAGTGAATTAAGTGCCCGTAAGTTGTTGGGTGGTGACGGATACGGTTTGGAAGAAGAACCCACTTATGACAGATGTGATACAATTAGATTCTGGGAAATAAAATGAAACAGCTATATATTATTATAATTTGGTTTGCGGCATTCAATATTGCAGCGCAAGAGGCATTGGAACTTCACTTAATATATCGTGAATATGATGACACCTACGGTTATGAAAACAATTTGGGAGATACAATAATCCCTTATGGAAAATACATGTGCCACATTCCATATCGCACATTAGGTTTCATCAGCAAACCTAAGGAAAAAGATATTATAGCCATCTCTCCTTCAGGGACAGAGCTATTTAAAGTTTTCCAGTACGATAATGGTCCGGACTACCTTTCAGAGGGTGTTTTTAGAATGATTGGGAATAACAACAAAATGGGGTTTGCTGATACAACCGGACATATAGTCATTCCTCCACGTTTTGATTTTGTTACCCCATTTAAAAACGGACATGCCTTCTTTAACACAGGAGGACGCAGTGTACCTGTAGACAAATCAGGGGAGTACCACACGATAAACGGAGGCCGTTGGGGAGTGATAAATAAAGAAGGGAAAGAAATTTGTCCGGCTTTACTTGATTCTGTACCATTGAAATACAAGGGAAAACAAACAGAAATTATATACCAAAAACAACGAATGACACTCGACAAAGCCATGTTTATTATAAAAAAAGGATTAAAAAAGAAAAAGGACAGTTTAATAAGGCAAGAGAAATACAATGACAAAACCATAATATGGGAAAATCTATCAACAAAAAATGGTGCGTGTACATATGTTGCCGAATGGGGAACTCTTGAAAAAGACACTAAGGCAGGTAACTTATCCGTAGAAAAATATAAGGAAAGAAAATATCTACAAGACAGTCTGGTTATAACCGAAATCAGAAAAATTAAGCAGAATATCTCACAATATATAACCGATGATAACATAATCCGATTAAGGAATGAAGCTCAAAACAAGCATACTATTTTCTATATAAGTGTAAAAATAGATAGCATAGGAACGGTAACAAGCGTTAGAATAGTATCATCTAAAAATATATTAGTTTTACTTTCGGCAAAGGATGTGTATGCAATAAGCCTTTTTTTGAAGCAGAGTATCTTTAAAAAACCAAGAGAATATGATCTTGATTCAATATACTTTTCTTTTGCTATTACCGAGATCTGATAAATAAAATACCCCATGTTTTTCCATAAGAACTTTCCTCATACCCGTCAATTGGAATCCAAAGATTGCGGCCCGGCATGCCTGCAAATGATATGCAAATATTACGGAAGTTTCTATGAACTGGAGTTTTTACGTGAATTAACAGGAATAAGAAAAGAAGGAATCTCGGTCTATGATTATGTGGTAGCCGCTGAAAAGCTCGGCTTGAGAAGTCAAGCCTTCAGCATGTCATATTAGAAGTTCAGAAATGAAATGCCCTTACCTTGCACAATACATTGGAAGGGCATCACTTTGTCGTGGTTTATAAAATCACATCAAAATATATCTATGTTTCAGCCCCCAAACAGGATTGGTAAAATATACCCTTAGGGATTTTGCACAAGGCTGGTTGGGGCATTTGGAACCTGTACCCAGAAAAAATTATAAAAGGGGAATTTGCTCGACTGACGGATTTACATAACTGTACTTTCCATCTTACCAAAATCGGCAAAAATACCAAGGTATACTTTATACTTTTGACATTTCTGCTTGATATTCACTTACAGGGCTTTTTTATAACCGATTTCTGGTCTCAGAATCCGTCTTCCCTACTTTACACTTGCTGGCAACTATATCAAAAGATGCAGGAATATTCAGTAATGTCCCTGTAGCATACAAAAACGACAAAACAATCTGCGCCAAACGATTTCCCATTCTGCTGCAAACGATTTCTCAATCTCCTGAGAATGATTTTCGGACATACTGACATCCGTCTTACGGGCTTTGCCATGCTGAAAACCGAATCAGGAAAAAGTATGGACAGCCATGGGAAGGGTTCACTCTACTCTACCTCCCACAAACTGTTTCTCGCCCAAAAAGGTTCGCTTCCTTCAGACCTCTTCTATACCAACGTTTTAAGGTGAACTTTCTACCGTACAATCCTTCACCGGGATTTCACCGGAAAACGGGTTGTCCGCATGAAACTGTTTTTAACGAATTTGCAGTTGTATTGATTTTCAATGCGTTACGGTGAATGGCTTGACAAAGGCTTTTTCATGTCGTATATTTGCAGGTGGAAAACATAACAGAAAACACAAAGCCTATGGACTTCAAGAAGATTGCATGCACCGCCATAAGACGGTGGAATGAAAAACGACATACGGACAAAACAGCGGATACCCGTCGTACTACCTTACCGAAAACCCAAAAACCTCAACCTGCGCAAGGTGTACCGACGGCACAGCCGGTCCCTGCCGCACATCACCTCCTTCATCGGCACGTCCTCGTGCAAAGTGCTCTCCGACCCTCCGGGAAGCCGCAGGTTCATCTGCGTGCTCGTGGAATATCCCATCAATACATATACATTATGGAAACCGGTACAGAGTGTTGGAATCATAATACCGAAAAAACATTATTCCAACACCACGCGTTCGGCTTCCACATGCTGACGAAGGAAAATGGAAGCCGACTCCATAAATTTGTCAGGACTTTCCGTGGTCAGGAAGCGGCACGTGCCGCTTTGCGTACACAACGTTTCTATTTCCGTATGACGTTGCAGGTAATCTTTCAGGCTGTAGGCCACGTATTCTCCCTGGGGGACGATACGCACATTACGAGGAGTGTATTTCAGAATCTTGTTCAGCAACAAGGGATAATGCGTACACCCCAAAACAATGGTATCTATCGCAGGGTCTTTCCGGAGCAGGTTGCCGATGCGCTTTTCCACAAAATAATCGGCTCCGGGTGAATCGTATTCGTAATTTTCCACTAATGGCACCCACATGGGACAGGCTTCCCCACTCACGACAATGTCGGGATAAAGTTTCCGGATTTCCAACGGATAGGAACCGGAACTGATGGTACCCGATGTGGCTAAAATTCCTACGTGACGGCTATGGGTTATCTGCCCGATACATTCCGCAGTAGGACGGATGACGCCCAACACACGACGCGTCTCCCCCTCCATTTGCGGAAGGTCGTTCTGCTGAATGGTTTTCAAAGCTTTGGCCGAAGCCGTATTGCAAGCCAATATCACCAGATGGCAACCCAAGTCGAAGAGTTTCTGCACGGCTTCACGCGTAAACTCATACACGACCTCGAACGAACGTGTCCCGTAGGGTGTGCGGGCATTATCTCCCAAATAAAGATAATCATACTGCGGCATCAACTGACGAATCTCATGCAAGATGGTCAGTCCGCCGTAACCGGAGTCGAACACTCCGATAGGCCCCGGCTTTTCAGTTAAAGCAACTTTCATGGCTCGACACTAATGGGCAACTGAAGCTTTTCTTTCACATAGTTCGTCACATCGTCGGCCACCGCAGGATTGATAAAAGGACAGGTATTGCCGTCCGTATTGATAATATAGGCATACCCTCTTTCTACCCCTACGGCACGTATGGCTTCGTTCAACAAGTAAAGCATGTCGGCCTGCAGATCCTTTTCCGCCTGCACGAGCAACTTCTGCGACTCTTCCTTGAAACGGATACTCTTGGTCAACAGGTCTTGCAGTTCATGCTGACGTTTCAACAAGATATTCTCCGGAAATTCTTTCTGTCCTTGCAGGAACTCTGCAAACTTCCGCTGGAATTCTTCCTCACTCCGCTGGGCTTCCTTATCATATTTAGACTTCAAGTCTGCCAGCTTTTGCTGGGAAACCTCATATTCGGGCATAGCCTGAAATATGGCATTGTAACTCAGATAACCGAATTTGCCCTGCGTAGTCTGCGCCTTTACGGCGAAAGGCAACAACAAAAAAGACAGACACAAGACTAACTTATTCATTTTGCGCATCATGAACCGTATATTATTAACCGTAACAAAGTTATTCATTTTTATGTTCATACCGATAAAAAACAGTCTTTTTTTCTCGGAAAACAGAAAAACACGATAGAAAATAAAAAGGCTCCTCCGGCTCGCATTTCGTACTGCCGGAGAAGCCTTTGTATGAAAACAGGGAATATTCCGCTTATTTCAAGCCCAACTTTTGCTTGATGTCTGCCGTCACATCCGTACTCAACGTCGTGCTGATATAAGGAATACCGGCTGAAACGTCCATGATATAAACATAACCGCCCTCTGTTCCTATCTGCTTGATAACGCCGAGCATCTTGTCGGAAATAGCCTGCATCTTCTGCTGTGAAGTTTCCTGCAAGGACTTTTGATTGTCCTGATAGCTCTGTTGGATACGGTTATACAAATCTTGCAATTCCGTTTCGCGACGCTGTCTTACGTTATCCAACAGGTTAGCCTTCTCTTTTTCGTACTCTTCCGACTTCTTTTTCAGCTCGTCCTGCATGCGTTTCAGGTCGTTCTCATACTGAGCCTGAAGCTGCTGGATTTCGGTCTGAGCTGTGGTGTACTCCGGCATGAGTTGGATAATGGCACTTGAATCGAAATGGCCAAACTTCTGTGCAAAGATGCTCATCGGTACGAGCAACAATGCCATTAAAATCACTTTTTTCATCTTATATCTCTATTTTTTATATTATTATTTTTTTAATTGCTTGCAAATGTACGAATGTTAGTTGGAATATCCTAATTTCGTCAGGACTTCATTGCTTATATCTATCTTCGGAGATGCAAAAATGATACCGGTATCGGACGCACGGTCCAAAATCAAAGAATATCCTTTACTGTCCGAGATGTCTTTCACTGCATTGTATATCTCATCCTGGATGGGAGCCATCAGGCTTTCACGTTTCTTGAACAGCTCACCTTCCGGACCGAAATATTTCTTCTTCAATTCGGCCGCCTCTTTTTCCTTAGCCACGATCTCTTCTTCTTTCTTGGTCTTCTGCTCCGTGCTCAGGAAAACGGCCTCGCTCTGATAGTTCTTATATAAGGTTTGCGCCTCTTCCGTCAATGCGTCCACCTCGGCCTGCCATTTTTTGGAAACCTGGTTCAACTGCTCGCTGGCACGCTCGTATGCCGGAATATTCTTCAAAATATACTCCATGTCGACCAGCGCAAACTTCTGCGCCATTGATTGTGCGCCCATTATCATGAGCAAACACAATAAAGTGAATAACTTTTTCATCTTTCTTCTGTTTTTAAATTAGAACTCTTGTCCCAAAATGAAATGGAACTGACTTCCGCCATATTGTTTAGAACCGAAGACATCATCGAAACCGTATGCCCAGTCGATTCCCAGCAAACCTACCATCGGCAAGAATATACGTACACCGACCCCGGCTGAACGTTTCATGTCGAACGGATTGAAGTCTTTCACGCTCGACCACGCATTACCGCCTTCGATGAAAGTCAGCGCATAGATGTTCGTTGAACCTTGCAGCATGAGCGGATAGCGCAACTCCAACGTGAAACGGTCGTAGGCATACCCCGTATATCCGCTTGGAGTCAAAGAACCGTTGTCGTAACCGCGCAAACCGATAGTTTCGGTGGCGTACGTCGTAGAGTAACCGGACATTCCGTCTCCCCCGACATAATAGGTCTCAAATGGTGACTTCTTATACTTATTGTAAGCTCCCAACAGTCCGAACTCTATGCGTGTCATCAACACCGGACACTTCACCATACTGCTCAAGGCCGTATAAGTACGGAGTTTGAACTTCCACTTGTGATATTCAATCCATTTGTACTTCTCCTGCATCTCACGCTGATAACTTGCACTTTGGTAATTGTTCGCCAAGTTCTTGTAGTCCTTGTTGTCAAACAAAGAATATGGGGGCGTCAATCCTACGGACAGTGTAAACTCCGAACCGCGACGGGGATAAATCGGATTGTCCGTGGAATTACGGGACAAAGCCAGATTCAAAGCTATATTGTTGCAAGAACCATTCGAAATAAGGAAATAGTTCCAGTCCCTCAGGATGTAACGCTGATACGAGAGGTCTGCCGACAGTTGGAAATAGTCGTCCGGCCAACGCAAACGCTTACCCCATCCCAATGACACACCGAACAGTTTCACGTAAGAATCCGGATCGAGGAAATTCTCGTAATAATTGGAACCGCTCGTACCATAACCATACAGATAATTATAGTAGCTGTTGTAGTAAGAGGAGTTGTAATAGTTATCGCTCACGTCAGTCTGCTTAGAGAAGAAAGCCGAGAACGACAAGGCGTTAGGACGCTTGCCTCCGAACCACGGGTTCATGTAGTTGACACTGTACGACTGGTAGTACTGTCCGTTTGTCTGTCCGCTGATACTAAACGTCTCTCCGTTACCCTGCGGCAGGACTCCCCGACGAAGACCGCCCTTCGTAAATAAGTTGGCCAGACAGAAATTCGAGAACTTCAAGCCGATTTTTCCAATCACACCCGTCTGTCCGTAACCTAATGAGAACTCTATTTGGTCGTTCGACTTCGACACCAATCCCCAATCAATGTCCACCGTACCGTCCGACTGAGAAGGAACGACCTTCGGGTCAATCTGTTCCGGATCGAAGTGTCCCATCGAAGCGATTTCACGGAAAGAACGTTCCAAAGCTTCTTTGCTGAACAAGTCTCCGGGTTTGGTACGCAATTCCCGACGCACCACGCTCTCGTACACACGGTCGTTACCGTTGATGGCAATATGACGTATCGTAGCCTGCGGTCCCTCGGTAATACGGAGTTCCAAATCAATCGAGTCGCCGTCGATATTCACTTCCACCGGATCCAGCCGGTAGAACACATATCCGTTATTATAATAAAGATTACCCACAGCATCTTCATCGGTCGACGTACGCTCCTCCAGTTTCGTCTGGTTATACACATCGCCTTTCTTCATGCGGAGCAGGTTATTCAGGGCTGTCGTGGAATAAATCGTATTGCCCACCCATTCTATATTGCGGAGATAATACCTTTGACCTTCTTCCACCTTCACGTACACATCCACCGTCTTCTCATTATGAGGCGTCACACTGTCTTCCAGAATCACGGCATCACGATATCCCAGCTCGTTATACTTCTTTATCAGGTTTTCCTTGTCTTCCTTGTACTTCTCTTCTATAAATTTCTTCGTACGGAACCAACTGCCGGGACGTCCTTTTTCATTGGTCTTCTTGAAAACGCCCGGAACGAACATCGTTCCTTTTATCTTCTTCGTACTCAAAGCATGGTTTCCCTCAATCGTAATGGAGTGTATCTTCACCTTTTCTTTCTTGTCGATACGAATATCCACAATGGTCTTGTCCGGTGCGGTCACATCGTCTCTCTGCAAAATCTCGATTTCGGCATTCTTGTATCCCTTTTCATCGAAATACTTTTTAATCAAGAACTTCGCACGGTCTATCATGTTCGGAGTGAGCTGGTTGTCTTTCAACAAACCGATGCGGTTTTCCAAATCTTCACGCTCTCCCTTTTTCACACCGCTGTAATTGATCTGCGATACACGCGGACGCTGTGTCAGCTTGATGCAAAGGTAGACCTTATCGCCCACCACGCTATCCGCTTCTATCGAAACATTCGAGAACAAACCGTTACGCCAGAAACGCTTGACGGCATCGGTGATTTCCTCCCCGGGAATGTTTACTTTCTGGCCGACCGTAAGTCCGGATAACCCGATAAGCATATAATCGTCATAGTTCTTTGCTCCCTCCACGGAAATTCCTCCGATAGTATAGGAACGGGGAATACGGGAATATTCTACGGTTGGCTTTACTTGTTTTTCTTCCGTTTGAGCCTGCACGGATGGAAAACCCGTACCCAATATTAATAATGTAAGACAGATGCTCTTTACTGTTTTCATACGTCGGTGTTGCTTATTTTATAGCGACTTGTTCACTGGTCTTGCCAAATCGGCGTTCCCGCGATTGATAGTCCGCAATAGCCTTGCGGAACTCGTTCTCATCAAAATCCGGCCAATAGGTATCACAGAAATAAAATTCCGTATAGGCACATTGCCATAACAGGTAATTGCTGATACGGTATTCGCCGCCTGTACGGATCAGCAAATCCGGATCCGGCATAAAACGAGTAACCAGATGGGCTTCTATGGTCTCTTCCGTAATCTGGGACGGCAACAAGGCACCTGTCTGCACCTCTTCGGCTATTTGCCGCATAGCCTGCGCCAATTCCCATCGAGAAGAATAGCTCAATGCGATGACCATCGTCATCTTCTCGTTCGCGGCCGTATGCTGCATACATTCTTCCAAACGCATCCGCACGGCTTCCGGAATACGGGACATATCGCCAATCACACGGAAACGGACGTTGTTTTTCATGAAAATCTCATCTTCAAGATGGTCGAGAATCAACCCCATGAGTGCCGCAATCTCGGGTACCGGACGATTCCAGTTTTCTGTGGAGAACGTATATAAAGTCAAGTATTTGACACCTAATCTGACGGCTTCCTCCGTAATCTTTTTCACGGTTTCCACCCCCTCCTGGTGTCCGGCCGTGCGCGGCAACCCTTTGGCTTTCGCCCAACGCCCGTTACCATCCATAATAATGGCCACATGGCGAGGAATACGCGCAGCGTCTATTTCGTTGTTAAAAGACATATTTTATATTATTACAATTTACACACTTAGGGAACAAATCGTAAGTGACCGACAACATCGTAAACGAATAGCAGTCCTTGTTCTTAAAACCACCGCTCTTCACACCGTACGGATCGTGAAGTATCACCCCATCCATATTGGATACATCCAAACGGTCTGTTGTCGTAAAACGCATGCTCCATTCGAACCCGATATTCAACCGGGGCCTTACCTTAAACTTGACTCCGACTCCCACCGGGATGTTGAATCCCGCATCGGTCTGTACCGGCTTGGGCGCCAATGTCAGTCCGGCTCCGATTAACATATAAGGAGTGATACGACTGTATCCTTCGTAACCGCGCCCGATACCGTATCCCCAGAAGTTAAATTCGAACTGGGCACCGAAATCTATCACATTGCGCTTAAAATGCGCCACGCCGGGCCTGCCTCCGTCTGCATCACCGCTTCCGGCATTCTCGGGAAAGAAGTCTTTCCCCGTCTCACCCGATATATGCCCCAAAGCCAAATTCCCTTTTATCGCCATACGAGGATTGAAGATGTAGCGCGCCACAACACTTCCCATGGCTCCCAAATGAGCAAACGGCTTGCTGTTGGCATCGCCCAAATAAAAGCATCCGCCTACGCCGCCGCCCAATTCCATCCGGTAAACGTCATCCTGTGCCTTGCCCTCCCAAGGGAAACCCAACCACAATAGAAACAGTATTACCAGAACTTTCTTCATCCCCGTTGTATCTATATTTGAGTCTGCCTGTTTGAATCAACGGTCTTAAAATCCCAACTGATTCAACCGTCCGCGCCAAACCTCGCCGCCTGCGACAAGCCACACACGGTATTCGGCATCCACCGCGACAGACATCAACACATCTTTTCCTTCCAAATCGCCAGGCAGGACGTAAACCCCGTCGGTTTTCCAAGTCACCCCGTTATCCCGGCTCACATACATATTGTCGAAAGCCTTATGGGCCGTCCCGTCCAGTGACTTACCGCCCAAAGCCAACAACACCTCACCGTAACATATGAGATTCAGGGATTGCAAACGGGGACAAGCGTAATGATTGTCCGGCGCGGCATTGAAATAAGCCCAAACAGCCGTTTCCTGCCCTGCGGCCAGACTATGGCTCCACACCATAGCCGCCTCGTCTGAAGGATAATCATCCATACTGCGGTTGCCAATCCATAACGTCCGCTCCAAGCCATTCTCTTGCGTATAAGAGACGGTGGCAAAATCCTGTACCGGCAAGAAAGCCGGAGTTTCGTCCAAAGCTTCTTCAAGCCATAACGCACCATCGGCCGAACGATAAATACGCCCGTTCGAAAGCGCATAAAGATGCGTCCTGTCGGCCACCAACAAACGTACGCTACGGTCTGCCGTACAAGCAGTCCAGTTCAGTCCGTCTTCCGAACGCATCAACGTACCGTCCACCCCGCTCATATACAATGCGTCTCCAAACTCCGTCAAAGTAACCACATCGGCCGTTGCACATCCCGCAACAGACTGCTCGGTCCAATCTTTCCCGTCCGACAAAGCTGTCGTAAACACGCGTACGCTTCCGTTTTCCTTACTGTAGAGCCACACGCGTCCTTTCCACACCACCGTTTTCACTGCTTCCGCAGCCGACCATACGGACGGTTCTGCTACCTTTTCCCAGGAAAACACTTCTCCGTCTTGTTGGTGTACATTTACCTGCAAAGTATAATCACGGCTTGCCGAATAGTCGGGCGAATATACCCGGAAAGTCAAAGGCGACGTAAAATCAATCGAGTCCGAAGTGGAATAAGCCTTCCATGCGTCATCTCCCTCGGATACCTTCTTGTACACCACGGTTCCTGAAGATTCCACAGTGGCCAATACGGATTTCACATCACTGTTGACAGGAAGAGAGTCCTTGTTGGCTATCGTCCCGTCTAACTGATTGACCGTCATGGGAAAGTACAAAGCACTATAAGAGATGGTATAAGTGGTATCACGCCCGGCAGAGTTTACCGTAGTAATCTGTCTCTTTACATTCCCCAACGTGAAACTGCTGATATAACAATCGGTACTCAACACAACCTCGTCGTCGTCCTTACACGAGCATATCAATAACACGGAAAGCACGGCTAAAGACAATGACAATATGGATTTTTTCATAAATCTATCAATACAATATTATTTATCAAGGTACAAAAGTACGCACATTTTTTACTTTTACGAAACATAGAGCGTTGAATTATGCAAAATTTCGATAAATCGAAGTATTTTTGCGTTCATCCACACGATTATACAGCCGAACTGCCTCGCGACGAGAGTATATGAACCAGCAAATGGCCTTCCACCTCTGTAGTCCGTATCCGTCCGTGAGGCCATGACGGAGACGGGATGCCCTCTTTTAGAAATACCGGGGACTGTTCCACCCTGATTTCATCCCAAAGTCCGGCCGAAATAAAACTTTCCAGCAGCCTATGCCCTCCTTCCACCAAAAGAGATTGGACAGACAAACGGTATAAATCATCCAGAATTTGCGGCAAAATATCCCGACTGAAATCCAAGCGTACGCAAGTCACTCCCGTCTGTTTTCCATACGGAGGAAGAACGGACAAAACATCCAGATATACACGCGTTTCCGCCCCATCGTTAAAAAGAGCAAGATGCCCGGGAAGGTCGCCTCTACGGTCTATCACCAAGCGTAAAGGAGATTTACCCGGCCACATTCGTAAATTCAGCGAAGGATTGTCGGCCAAAGCTGTCTGCCGCCCGACCAAAATAGCCTGATGCTCTGCCCGACAACGATGTACCAACATCCGGGTGTACGGCGTGGAAAATGCGTAAGGTTTTTCTTTCTCGTAGTCCGTGCGCTGGCTATCCATAAAGCCATCGGCCGATTCAGCCCACTTCAACGTAATATAAGGACGATGGTGCGTATGGAAAGTAATGAACCTACGATTCAGTGCCAGACACTCGGCCTCCAGCACACCGACCGTGACCTCGATGCCCGCCTCCTGTAATTTCCGTATGCCCCGACCCGCCACTTTGGCAAACGGATCCATACACCCGACTACGACACGGGGAATTCCCTTTTCCACAATCAAATCGGCACAAGGAGGCGTCTTTCCATAATGCGAGCAAGGCTCCAGACTTACGTATATCGTACTCTCTTTCAACAGTTCGGGATTACGCGCAGAACGGACCGCGTTCACCTCGGCATGCGGTCCACCGCAACGCACGTGGTATCCCTCGCCGATAATCTTCCCGTCGTGTACAATGACAGCCCCCACCATAGGATTCGGTGCTGCACCATAAAACCCGTTGCGTGCCAGTTGTATGCAACGGGACATGTATTTTTCGTCTGTTGTCATATACCAATCCGATAAAAATGCCTATTTTTGTCCGACAAACCCATCACAGAGATGAACGCTTCTTTCAATTATATCTTCGACCGCCTCTGCATGTCCTACCCGGCCAGTGAGGCACGCGCCATAGCCCGCCTTGTATTGGAGACCCGTTTCGGCCTCACGCCAATCGACATCTGCACGGGACGGGACCGGACTTTCTCCTTAGAAGAACGCCGGGACCTTGAAAATATTGTGAAACGCCTGTCGCAAAAAGAACCTGTACAATACGTTTTAGGACAAACGGATTTCTGCGGCCGTACTTTCTCCGTTGCCCCGGGTGTCCTTGTGCCGCGTCCCGAGACGGAAGAATTGACGGAGTGGATCATACGGGACGAAAAGGCATCCGGATTTTCATCGCCCGACATATTGGACATCGGGACGGGCAGCGGCTGCATAGCCATCACGCTGTCCCAAGAACTGCCGCAGGCACAAGTGTCCGCCATCGACATCAGCCCGCAAGCCCTTGCCATCGCCCGGGAGAATGCAGAGCGTTTAGGGGCCGCCGTGAATTTCCGGTGTCAGGACATTCTGGACTCTCCGTCCAAAGAGCAGGATTCCCCGCTTTGGGACATCATCGTCAGCAATCCCCCCTACATCTGCGAGCATGAACGGGAGGACATGGAAGAGAATGTGCTGCGCTACGAACCTTCGCAAGCGCTCTTTGTCCCGGACCATGACCCATTGCTTTTCTATCGGGCAATAGGGGAATATGCCGTAAAGACGTTGAAAGAGGGCGGACGGCTTTACGTGGAAATCAACAGGGCATACGGACGGGAAACCACCCGGCTGTTCCAAAGCCTCGGCTTACGAGACATTACTTTGAAGAAAGATTTCTACGACAATGAACGGATGATACGATGCAGAAAATGAAAGAACTGACCACACAAGAAGCCTTCAACAAGGCTGCGGCCTGCTGTTCCGGCACGGAATACTGTCTTTCCGACATCCAAAAGAAGCTGGACAAATGGGGACTCGGTGCAGCGCAACAGAAAGAAGTGCTCACACGCCTCCAAGCGGAAAAATTCATCGACGAAGCCCGGTTCAGCCGGTGTTTCGTACGGGACAAATTCAGATATAACCAATGGGGGCGCATTAAAATCATGCAAGCCTTCCGACTTAAAAACATTCCCGACACGTGTTGCCGGGAGGCACTGACCGAAATCGAAGAAGAGGAATACCTGTGTGTCCTCCGTAAGCTTCTGCAAAGCAAAGCCCGGAGCGTGAAGGCTGCTTCCGACTATGAGCGTAACGGGAAACTCATCCGCTTCGGCCTCAGCCGCGGATTTGAAATGAATGCCATTACGCGTTGCCTGCATGTGGAAGAAGAGGATTTTACATAGTCTCTCGCCGTACCTACAAGCCCTTCTGGACTTTTTCTTCCCCCGGTATTGCCTTTGTTGCCGCAGGCGCATGTCACCGGGTGAAGAGGTGCTCTGTGTACGATGCCAGGCCGACCTCCCACGTGTCCGGACCATCTCGTTTGAAGAAAACGACATCACCCGCATATTTTGGGGACTAGTTCCCATCGAGAAAGGAATTTCTTTTTTCCATTACACCCCACACTCTCCTCACAGCCGCATTTTGTTCGAACTGAAATACCATAACCATCCCGAAGTAGGGAAAACCATGGGGCGTATGATGGCCGAGGAACTGAAAGCCACAAGCTTTTTCGACGGGATAGACCTCATCGTGCCCATTCCCTTGTCCCGGAAAAAGGAACGGCAACGGGGCTATAACCAAAGCGATTGGATAGCATGGGGCATATCCGAAGCCACCGGCATCCCTACCGATACGACAAGCGTGGTGCGCACCAAATCCAATCCGAGCCAAACCACCTTGGACCACCGGCAACGGCGCGAGAACGTCCGGGACATCTTTGCCGTCCGGCATCCCGAGAGTTTGGAAGGCCGCCATATCTTGTTAGTGGACGACGTCATCACCACCGGAGCCACCATGCTGTCCTGTGCCGAGGCCATTGCCCGTGCCTGCCGCGTCCGCTTCAGTGTGCTCAGCCTCGCATGGGCCGGGCATTCGTAAAAAGCAAGAAAGCCGCTCATTCCCTTAAAGAAAAACACCAAACCGTTTTCCTTATTCAGAGATAAATTGTAAATTTGCCACATCCTCACCTTGAAGCAATCTGACAAGCAGAAGCGGAGGGGTGGGATGACATATAGGAAAAGGCGTTTATCAAACGCTTTGTTCTTTCGACTCTTCAAAGTCTCGCAAACTTGGAATTCCGTTGAATGACAAAGCAACGATAGATGCCCATTGGGATATGTATTCATACAGTCTTCATTGTATCCGTTCGTAAGCACGGATACAAAGGGATGGATTGTACACATATTCTGCGTGGGCTTCTGCGTTGCTCGTCCTTGACGGAATGGGCAATGCGAGACGCCTTGAAGAGTGGGACGAGCGACAGGTACAGCGACCCACGCTTTTTTGTATATGGCCGATACCTTTTTTAATTAAAATGTCCTGCTTCGGGTCGCACGGGACACATTTGTTTTTATCATGAGTAATACAGAATTAGCAAAAGCTATCGGGGATTTCTTCAGGAAATACCATAGTCAAAAAGAATTGGTCAGCATGCCTGACTTCGGATTCACCATCAAAGAAGTTTCTGATGCCAAAGTTTCGGAATCTTCATTAGAAGAAACAAAAAAGAAAAACCTTTGGACATTCGAAGCATCCGTAGAATTTTTAGAAACGGACGAGCGTGCAACAGTTAACAACTTACGCAGGCACACGATTGTGGGCAATGCCGAAGTACAACCTTATGTATCCCACGGGATAATAACGGAAACCGTATTGGAAATTAAGCATCTAACAATCACGAAAATCAAATAACAAGAACCATTCAAAAGAAAAAATCATGAAGACATTCAAAATTGGGCTACTGGCCATTGCCATGCTTTGGGGTAGCATAGCGTCATGGGGATATACCTTTGAAGTAGACGGTATATACTATAATGTAAATGCCGGAGCAGAACCTACCGTATCGGTGACATCAGGGGATGCGGCCTACCAAGGCCATGTCTCCATCCCCGAAAGCGTGACGTATGAAGGAATTACCTATACGGTAACAAAGATAGGTGATAATGCATTTTCTTACGATGATATTACATCCGTGGACTTGCCGTCCACCCTTGTCAATATTGGGAAGAATGCTTTTGCGAGTACTAAAATCACGAGCATCATCTTTCCAGAAAAACTTAACTACATAGGGGCTTCTGCTTTTGATAATTGCGAACAACTAAAAGAAGTTTTTCTTTTGGGTGATGAATATCCTGCTCTTTATAACTACTGCTTTGAGAGAAATTATTTCTCCCGGAAATTCTACGTCAAAGACAAGGACAAATGCAGCAAAACTTCTCGTTGGTATTGGTATGAAGATGCTATCGTGCAATATGTCACCTTCGATAACAGCAACGAGTTCACTTATACCGGACAAGTCCCGGAAGTAAATTATACGAATAACCTCACGTTCTACGAACTGAACATGCAAACGGAGAACATGCAGAAAAACGCAGGAACGCACACGGTAAATTTCCGGGCACGGTATTCCAACGGGTTAGAAGTGGACATCCCTTACACCTATACCATAGACCAAGCTCCGTTGGCCGTAGAAATACATGAAGCCGAAAAGATATATGGAGACCCGAACCCATCCCTCACTTATACCCTCTCGGGATTTGTCAACAACGAAGACGAAAGCGTCTTTCGTAAACCCTTGCAACTAAGTGTCTATTGTTTTCGAGGCAGTGATGTGGGGGAATATCCCATTAACTTAAATACAGAGGACTACGCGGAGAACTATAAAGTATATTTATATAGGCAAGGCTACTTAAGGGTCAAGAAAGCCCCCATCACCGTCAAGGTGAACGACCAGACAAGGTTGTACGGGGACAGCAATCCACAATTCACTTTCTCGTTTGAGGGACTGAAGAATGATGACACCACGCCAAACCTGACCGTAGATTTCAAGGTTTCCACCACGGCCAAAGCCACGAGCGAGGTAGGCATATACGACGTGACAGCATCGGGAGGCGTAGCAAAAAACTATGAATTCACGGAGTTCCAAGGCGGCAAGCTTTTTGTCACACAGGCACCGTTGATTATCGAAGCGCAAAGCTCCACCCGTACGTACGGCAGCGAGAATGCCCCGTTCAAATTCATATACTCCGGATTCAAGAACAACGACACGGCCACAAGCCTGACCCGCCTGCCCGAAGCCACTACCGACGCTACCGCCGCGAGCGATGCCGGTTCATACAGCATCGTGCCTTACGGGGCAGAAGCCAAGAATTACAACATCAGCTATAAAAACGGAACGTTGACCGTGCAAAAGGCGACTTTGTTGGCCACGGTCGGCAATGTTTCACGCACGTATGGCGAAAAGAATCCTGAATTTACAGTGACTTACAGCGGATTCGTCAACCAAGAAGACGAGTCAGAAATCCTCATCCGTCCGCAATTCAACTGCAAAGCCGGCCAATGGACCGACGTGGGCTCTTATCCCATCGTGGCCTCGGGCGCAGAAGCCACAAACTACACATTCAATTACCAAAACGGCGTGTTGACGATAGGTAAAGCCACCCAGGAAATCTTGTGGGAACAAGACCTGACGGACATACGTACCGGAACACAAGTGGAACTTACGGCCACGGCCACATCGGGACTGCCCATTGAATATGAACTGGGAGCCAATGACGTGGCTACGGTCTACGAAGCGAACGGCACATATTATCTGGATTGTTATGGTGTGGGCGAAGTGTATATAAAAGCCAAGCAACAAGGAAACCAGAACTATTATTCTGCGGTTCGCCTCAGCAAAAAACTGGTAGTGAACGACGGCAGCAGCATCGGTGCCGTAACCGGCGATGCCCCTTTGATTACTGTAGACAAACGTACCATCAAAGTGAACGGGGCAAAAGCACAAATTCAAGTTTATGACACGACAGGCAGATTAGTCAAGAATGTATCTCCTGTCGGAAAGCTTACCCTGATAGAAATGGCAAAACCCGGCATATTTATCGTCCGTACGCAATCCATGTCGTCTAAAGTCGTATTACGATAAGGAGGCATGGCTACAAGCCACAATAGAAAAACGACGGAAAGAAAAAATCTTTCCGTCGTGAAAAAGAACAGGAACATGAGCCTGCAGTAAGATTTTCATCTGTGAAAGAAAACAAATCGTCTGCAAAATCCAATTCTAAAGTAACACCGATGCGACCGGTGAAAAAAAATCAGGGAGGAAATACTGCCATGGAAGTATGTGTAATCAAACCTACATCAGTGGAAGATGCCCGTGAAATTACAGAAACATTATTAAATAATCGAACAGTTGTATTGAATCTGGAAGGACTTGATCTTGAAATTGGTCAGAGAATTATTGATTTTACTTCCGGTTCCTGTTTTGCAATTGATGGAAATTTACAGAAAATTTCCAATTACATTTTTATCGTAACTCCGGCTTCTGTAGATATTTCCGGTGATTTCCAGAGCATCATGGATGCATTTGATGTAGCTTCCTTACAGAATGATATCTAAAAAGCAGAGCGGGCGCAAAGAATAATCAGCTTTGCTGAAATTCAGTTCATAGCAGGATTTGTAAAAGAATTCTGAAAAATGAAGAACCAGTTTCTGAAAAGGGACTGGTTTTTCTTAATAAATACAACTTTAAGTTGAAAGGAAAAGATTATGTCTGATGAAAAAAAATGTATGGGAAGAGGAAAAAGCAGTATTTTAGGAATTATCAGTTTTGCCATATTAGTATTGGCAGACCAGATAACGAAAAGACTTGCGGTTGTTCATTTAAAGGATCAGCCATCTGTAGTGCTGATAAAAAATGTCTTTGAACTTTTTTATCTGGAAAATCGTGGAGCTGCGTTTGGCATTTTTCAGGGAAAAAGAATTATTTTTCTGATCATTACAGTGGCAATTTTGCTGTTTCTGGCATATTGTTTCTGGAAAATCCCTTATATCTCCACATTTACGTCTCTGCGCTGTGTCCTTGTACTGGTTGCGGCCGGAGCGGTTGGCAATTTTATTGACCGTATGGCAAACGGATATGTGGTAGATTTCTTCTACTTTAAGCTGATTAA
>ENA-OPSK01001178-OPSK01001178.1-human-gut-metagenome-genome-assembly--contig:-NODE-1178-length-20781-cov-4.147544_pt1 | contig 20781 bp, 19 predicted proteins | sample MGYA00241807_ERZ501905 | MGnify/ENA primary metagenome ERZ501905 (study PRJEB25962, sample SAMEA2042111) | human gut metagenome | biome: human gut; feature: human-associated habitat; material: faeces...
CTCATTTACAGCAACCACCTGACGACTTGCTATATATGGTCCCGCCCAGCGGTAATCATCAAGACGCCCTTCCATGGAAAAGCAGCCCATGATACAGTCAATCTCTCCGCTCTCCACCAGTTCTTTTTTCTTCTCCCAGTTGATCTGGACAACCTCCACCTGATATCCCATTCTTTTGAATGCTTCCGTAGCCAATTCTACATCTATACCCGTCGGTACACCATCTTCATTCAGATAGTTGTATGGTGGATAGTTATCGCTGCCAAGGGTAATAACAGGCTTTTCTGGTTCTTCTTTCGTGTTATCTGTGTTTTTACACCCTGCCAGGGTGACTGCTAAAAATCCCGCAAGCAGAATGCCTGCAAGCACTCTTTTTCCTTTCATTTTCCGTTTATCCCTAACCATCCCTTTCGTTTTTTCATAAAATACTCAGCAATTCCAACCCCTTGCATTCCCCTTTCTGTTAATAAACTTCTTCTAGTTTCTAATAATTTTAATTTCTTCCAAGAAGCACTTCTGTGAATTACTTCTCTATTTAGTGTCTGCTGAGCAAACTGAAAACACTTGATTTTACTGACTTTTGCCCCATTTTCTGGTATAATGATTGCAAGGATTTTGACAAAAACAAATCGTTTTTCTTGCAGTTTTCTTACAGATTTTAAGTATAAAGGGGCTAAAACAATGTACAAACCGATCGACAAGTTACAGCATTCATTCCTCGATTTCAACCAACCTATGGGACTCCACATGAATCCGGATAACCGCTGGGTCAGACTGGCTGACCGAATCCCATGGGATGAATTCGAAGTAAAATATGCCAAGCTGTTTCCAAGTGATACGGGTAATGTTGCCAAGCCTCTTCGCATGGCATTAGGAGCCCTGATCATCCAGACCAAGTTCCAATTTTCCGACCGTGAGCTTGTGGAACAGATCGCTGAGAATCCGTATCTGCAATACTTTATCGGGCTTCCCGGTTTTCGGGAAGAAGCTCCGTTTGATGCAAGTACACTGGTTCTTTTCCGTAAACGCATTTCAGCAGATATGCTGATGGAAGTAAATGAGTATCTTCTTGCTCACAAGGAGGATGACAAAGATGACCATACTCCTCCATCCGTAGGAAAATCCGGTGATGATGGTACTGCAAAAGAAGATACAAACAAAGGGACTCTGACACTTGATGCAACCTGCGCACCTGCAAACATACGTTATCCGCAGGACATCTCGCTTTTGAACGAAGCAAGAGAAAAGCTGGAAAACATGATTTACTGTTTTTGTAAATGTTATGGTCTTAAGTTGCCAAGAAGATACCGCAAACGTGCCAGAAAAGAGTATCTTGCATTTGCCAAGAGCAGAAAGCACACGGCAAAGAAAATCCGCAGCGCACTCCGCAGACAGCTTGGCTACGTGAAAAGAGATCTTGGCTATCTGGAACAGTTCATGAGTGATGGATACGCCATGACAGGTAAGGATATCGGCCTATATCTTACCATCATCAGGCTGTATGAACAGCAACAGTATATGTATGATAACAGAATCCATTCTGTAGAGCATCGCATTGTAAGCATTTCGCAGCCATGGCTTCGGCCGATTGTCAGAGGGAAGGTCAAAGCACCTGTTGAATTTGGCGCAAAATTTGATCTCAGTCTTGACAGCGAAGGTTATGGGCGCCTCGAAAAAATATCTTTCGAGGCATACAACGAGAGCACCTGCCTGATTGAAGCAATAGAACGCTTCAAAGAGCGTACCGGTTATTATCCAGAACGTGTCCTGGCAGATCAGATATACCGGACCAGGGAAAACAGGAGTTATTGCAAAGAGCATGGGATCCGGTTATCAGGTCCAAAGCTGGGCAGACCAAGCGCCACAGCAAAAGTTGATAAAAAACAAGAGTATCAGGATAATACCGATAGAATCGAAGTGGAGCGCACCTTCAGCCTGAGCAAACGCTGTTATGGTATGAGCTGCATTACCACAAAACTGGAAGAAACGCAGTTGACATCTATCGCATTATCTGTATTCGTGACGAATCTGTTCAGGATTCAGAGGCGAATACTTTGTGCTCTTTTGCATCTGTTCCGATTCTGGTATGACCGGAACAGATATAAGAGTTGGAAGTTACAGATAGCTGCTTAATCAGCAGACACTATTTAGACATATATGTAAAAAGCAGGAGGGATAATATGAAGGATATAATGTCGATAAAAAAACGTCTGGAACAGAAATCAGCAATTAATGGGAAGGCTGGCGTTGCAATTATGTCAGACATGCTAAATGACGAGAAGATAAGGAATCTTGTAATAAAGCACTATAATAGTATTACATGTGAAAACGAGATGAAACCAGAAATAATTTTGGGAGATGTTCCTGTATTCAGTGTTGATACTGAAGGAAGTATATGTTTAGATGAAAATGGCGATCCGGTTTTAACACTTGATTTCAGCAAGGCAGATAAAATTATGGATTTTATAAAAAAACATAATGAGAAAAATCCAGATGATACAATACGGGTAAGGGGTCATGTACTCGTATGGCATTCACAGACTCCGGATTGGTTTTTTCGTGAAAAATATGACTCTCAGGGGGCATATGTGGGTAAAGAAAAGATGCTGAAGCGCCTTGAAAATTATATTCAGAAAGTGATAGAGCATTATGACGGAGTAAATAGCCCGTATCGTGGTATTATATATGCCTGGGATGTAGTAAATGAACAGATTGAGCCGGACGATTTTCATCCAGAAAAAAACCCAGGATCAGTGCGCTATACATGTAATAACAAGAATACGGGTTGGTATAATATTTTTCAGGGGGACATTAGCTACATTACTCAGTCATTTGTTTTTGCAAACCGCTATGCGCCTAAAGATATCAAGTTATTTTATAATGATTACAATGATGCGGATCCGGTAAAAAGGGATGCTATTTGTGTTTTGCTCAGGCAGATTAAGGATACAAAGGGAGCACGTATTGATGGGATGGGAATGCAGGCACACTATCATATGGAGTTTCCGTCTGTTGAACAGATTAGAGAAGCTGTGTATATGTATTCATCTATTGTAAATGAAATTCAGTTTACGGAATTTGATATGCAGTCAAGCAAAAGTTATGACGGATCAGACCGCGAGTTGGAGTTAGAGAGAGAGGGAGCAAGGTATAAAGAGTTGTTTCGAACAATTTATAGTCTTGATAAGGAAGATAAAATTAATATTACAGGTATCACATTCTGGGGCACCCATGACTCAGTTTCGTGGCTACAGGAAGCTGCTTTGGTAGGAGGTGGATCTGATGGAAACAGACCTCAGATGCCGTTGCCATTTGATGATGCCTGTAACGAAAAACCAGCTTTTTGGGGAATTATAGACGCATGATAAAATATCGCTAGGGGGAAAAGGATTGAAGTTATCATATTTGTTCAGTGATGGGATGGTATTGCAACGAGGAAAAAGGAATTATATTTGGGGAGAGACGAGCCCTGAAATTATAGTAACGGGAATACTCGATGGCAGGAAGTTTAATACTAAGGCAGATACACATGGAATGTTTGTGGCAGAACTTCCGGATCTTCCGGTTGGTGGTCCGTATTGTATGGAAATAAACGGTGACGAGAAGCGTGTAATTAGAAACATTATGAGTGGGGATGTATTTCTTCTGGGCGGTCAGTCCAATATGGAATTGCGAATAAAATTTGTAACAGAGCGGTTTGCAGATGAAATAAAGAAAATAAATGATTCGTTTATCAGAAAGTTTGATGTTCCGAAAGAATATGATTTCGGAGAGAAAAGACAATGGCTTTCCCAGGGACGCTGGGAAAGCGCACAGGGGGAATCGGTCCTTGAATTCAGCGCTTTAGGACTGTTTATGGCATTGTCTCTTCGAGAAAAAAATGATGTCCCGGTCGGGCTGATCCAGACTGCTGTGGAGGGAACGCCGGTGAAAGCATGGTGTAGTGAAGAGACAATAAGGCATATGGGTTTTTATACAGATGAGTTGGAAAAATGTAAAAATGAAGACTATGTTTTATGTACGCAGAAAATAGAAATTGAAAGAGAAAAATACTGGATGAAAAAAGCGGATCAGTCTTTTGATCAAAGGACAGATAGTTTTTATAAAATAAGTATTCCCGGTATATGGAAAGGAAACATGAGAGATTTCTGTGGAACAGTTTTACTGGAAAAGAAGTTCTTTATTACAGAAGAACAGGCAGTTACACCTGCAGAAATTCTTATGGGAGCGTTTACAGACGCTGATAAAATATATATAAATGGAATCTGCTGCGGTAGTTCTTATGACAGATATGCACCAAGGATTTATCCTGTAGCCCCAGGAATTCTAAGGGCAGGAGAAAATGTGGTCTGCATACATTTGTATGTATTCCGTGGCAGAGGAGGAGCAATGCCAGGTAAACAATATGGAATACGATTCAAAAAGGGGAAAGAAAGATGGCTTGATTTGTCTGGAACATGGGATGCACAGATTAGAAAACAAATGGAATATCTGCCGGAAAAGACATTTTTCAATTATATGGCATCAGCTATGTTTAATGGTATGATATCACCGGTAAGTCCTTATAAGATATGTGCTGTTATTTATTATCAAGGAGAATCTGATGTTGGACATCCGAATAGATATGCGTTGGAATTTCGTGCGCTGGTCAATGATTGGAGAAAATCTTGGAAGGAAAAGCAATTGCCGATTATATACGTACAGCTTGCTGGTTTTTCCGATGGAAATATTAAGAAACAGGGGACGCAATGGGCGGAATTCAGGGAAGTACAGCGGCAGGCAATGGAGATTGAAAATACGGCGATGATACAGGCATATGATGTGGGCGAGTATAATGATCTCCACCCCATGGATAAGAAGACTTTGGGAATGCGAGCTGCGCTTGCTGTACATAAATTGGTTTATGGAGAAAAGGAAGAATGTACAGGACCGCAGGTGAGGAAAATCAGACTGGACAGAGATAAAAGAGTACATGCTGTTTTTGATCAGCCGTTGCAAACCGGAAGTAAAAAAGACGGATGTGAATTAGTAAGTGAAGTTGAACTCAGAAAAGCGAACGGAGATTATAAAAGAGCATATGTCACAGTTGATGGAAATGAGATTTGTGCATGGTTGTCTGATGGCGAAGAACCAACGGGAATTCGTTATGCCTGGAAGGATTGTCCTATGAATATATGTCTGTATGGAAAAAAGGGACTTCCGGTCATACCATTTATAAAGGAGTGGGGCAGGGATGCAATCTATACTGGAAAAATTTGTGAGACATATAGATAATTTTTCAATCCGGAAAAAAATGATTTTTATCTACATATTCTGTATGCTTTTGCCAATCACGTTGACAGACGGGGTGATCATATATACGGTTCTGCATACAGAAGCACAGCTGCGCAGATCTGAAATGGAAGATATTGCAGATGTAGTTAACTATCAGATTTTTTATGATGTGGACACTGTTTCAAAAGTAGCAAAAAGTATATATGCGAATCAGTATATCAATGATTTCCTAGAAATGGAATATGGAGATCCTTTTGATTATGTAGTAAGTTATCAGCAATTTTTTAAAGATACACTGTTCCAGAGTTCAGATATGACAGGAAGTTCACTGATAACCTTGTATACAGATAACAGTACAATTGTAAGCGGAGGTACGGTTAGAAATCTGGATCTGATCAGAGAAAGCGGTTGGTATCGGGATCTGAATGAAAAAGGAACAGAACAGATGCTTTATTTTGCATATGAACCGGAGGTATCAGGAGCAGTAATGCATCCGGAAAGGCATGTCTACTTTGTTCGTAAGATGAACTACTATGGAGGCGGACAGTCGGAAAAGTTGCTTAAAATTGAAATGGATTACAGTACGATAAATAAAAACCTGCAAAATCTGAATTATGATACGCCCGTATATATATGCCATGAGGGAAAAATTATATTTTCAAATCGTGATGGCGAAAATATCGGAGATGAGTATGAAAAATTTTCAGATTACAAAGAAGTTGAATATAAGAAAACAAGTAATATTTACGGCGCTCAACTGGAAATATACGTGCTACGTCCAGAGACAGATCTTATAGGAAAGCTGGTGGAAAGGCTGCCTATGCTGTTGCTCCTTTTTTCAATCAACATCTTTTTCCCGCTGATCATGGTACTGCTTTTAAACCGTTCATTAACTGCCAGAATCAGCAGATTGAGCAGTATTTTCAGAAACACAGAAGATGAAAATCTGGTTGAGATTGAAAATGTGAGTGCAAAAGATGAAATAGGTGATCTGATGAGGAATTACAATCGGATGGCATCACGTATAACAACGTTAGTAAACATTGTTTATAAAAATCGGATACTGGAACAGGAAATGACAGTGGCAAGACAAAAGGCGGAGCTTCTTGCACTGAGAAGTCAGATCAATCCTCATTTCCTTTTTAATGCACTTGAAAGTATACGGATGCACAGTGTAATAAGAAAAGAAAAAATCACGGCGGAAATGGTTGAAAAACTTGCTGTTATGCAGAGACAGTATGTGGATTGGGGAGAGGATCTTATTGAGGTAGGTAAGGAGATGGAGATTGTCAAGAATTACATGGATCTTCAGCAGTACCGATTTGGTAAAAGACTGTCATATAGGCTGGATGTGGAAACAGAATGCCAGCATCAGAAGATACCGAAACTGACAATTGTTACATTTGCTGAAAACGCATGTGTGCATGGAATAGAGAAAAAGACAGCACCAGGCTGGATATTTATTACTGTGTACAGAGAAAATGAGGAAATGTGTATTGAAGTAGAAGATACCGGGGAAGGAATGACGGAAAAAGAGTTTGACAGTATGCGGCGAAAGATGAAAAATGCGAGCATAGAACTACTGGAAAATGAAAAAGGCGTAGGTATTATTAATGCCTGCCTGAGACTGAAAATGATGTCACATGATAGAGTGCAATTTGAATTAAACGGGGAAGAGGGAACGGGGGTGTCGGTTCTGATACGCCTGCCATTTATAGAAAGTGAAAAAGGGTGATAAGATGCTGAGAGTACTATTAGTAGATGATGAACCATTTATACTTCGGGGAATGAAAGAGCTTATAGATTGGAAAAATGAAGGATTTGAGATTGTAGGCTCAGCAGCTGACGGAGAAGAGGCACTTCTTTTTCTGCAGAATCACGATGCAGATCTTATTCTTGCTGATATTAAAATGCCAATTATGGATGGTCTTGAGTTGCTTCGTAAGCTGCGAATCTCTGAAAAATATAGAGATATTTATTTTATTATTCTGAGCGGATATGCTGATTTTCAGTATGCTCAGGAGGCAATCAAATATGCATGCAATGACTATATATTGAAACCCGTGGAGAAAGAAAAACTTGTACAGGCACTTCGCAAAGTCAGAGGATTAAAAAATATAGAATTGGAGAAAGAAAGAGAAACAAAAAAACTGGAAAATGCGTATCTTTCCGGGAAACTTATCTCTGTTATTCAGGGAAGATCGGATTCTCTGACGATTGAGTATGTTCAACAGCATATTCGTTTATCAGAACAGGTGAGGTATATTGAAATCCTGATCGATGGAAAAAATTACGAGGACGACTATGAGGATTCCGTAAAGTTAGCAAATCAAAAACAGCTGTATAGTATCTGTAAGGATTATCTTCAGGATGACAGTCAGCATTGTGTGATGGATGCCTCCATACAGGAAAAGGTCTATGATGTTGGTTTCATTTTATGCAGATATATGTATGAATCTTCAGATATTAAAGAATATTTGGGAGATTTTATAAAGTATCTGAGAGAAATACTCGGACTGCCAGTGATTATGATTGTGGGAAAAGAGGTAAAAAATCTGGAAGAAATTGCAAAATCATACAGTACAACGAGGATGGTAAGATCCTCTCAGGGATTCAGGGAAAAAAAGGAAATTTATTATTATGAGGAGGAAATGCAAATTCATACAAACGGGATCATGCTTTGTAAGAAAAGTCTTGATATTCTCCTGAATGCCATTGAACAGAACAATCATGCAGAAATTATGAAAGCAGTTGACGGATTTTATGAGGAAATGAGAGAGCGAGGGATAGCCGGCGAGGTAATGCGTCTTAATATTAATTATCTTCTTTTTCAGCTGCTGCATCTTGCATCGGAGCTGGATGACAGTGTAAATCAGGAAGAGATATTGAGGATGATCAGTGAAGGGACTTTTGAGGCTGGGATTCTGCGGGGAAGTAAAGCTCATCTGTGTAGGGTCGCATGTGAATACGGGGATTATTTGGCTCAAATGCGTAAGGATTCCTCACGAGGTATATTGGGGAAAGTAGAAAAAGAGATTCGGGAGAGATATGCGGAGAATCTGACACTTAAAGAATTCGGTGAGAAATATTACCTGAATGGAGCGTATCTGGGACAGCTATTTAGGAAAAAATTCGGACAGTCGTTTAAAGACTATCTAAATAATTGCCGGATAGAACAGGCTTGCCATCTGTTGCTGAGGACAGATAAGAAAATATACCAGATAGCGGAGATGGTGGGATACCGGGATCTGGACTATTTTGTGAATCGATTTATCTCAGTGAAAGGGTGTACACCGGCAAAATTCCGAAAACAGGCGAAGACGAAGGATGAAAAGAAAGGGGCAGAAGATTTATCAGAGTGAAGTTCTATAGTTTATCCTGCTTTTTGGTATACTTTATCTGATTTTTTTCAGGTAGTGATCCGTTAAAATAAAGTTATCAAATTTAAGGAGGAAAATTATGAAAGCAAAAAGAGTGACGGGAATGCTGCTGGTATCTGCACTTGCAGTATCACTGTTTACCGGATGTGGCGGCGGAAGCAGCGAGAATGAGGGAGGAATAAAAGAATTTACAGCTTTCTTTGCGGTTCCCGGGGCTGAAATCAATGACGACAATGAGATTCAGCAGATTATCGCAGAAAAAACCGGTGCAAAGGTGGACGAGACATGGCTTACCGGTCAGACAGCTTCTGAGGCGGTAGGGACGCTGATTGCCGGAGGTGAGTATCCAGATTTTATTGATGGCGGAGATGCAATGGGACAGCTCTATGAGGCAGGAGCACTTGTTCCTTTGGATGATTATCTGGATGATTATCCGAATATCAAGGCGTATTATTCGGATGAAGAGTGGAATAAGCTGAGACGGGATGATGGTCATATTTACTGGATTCAGCAGTTTCAGAATATTAAGGGAGAAGAGAAGGCTACGACGCATAATGATGAAGCCTTTTGGATTCAGACAAGAGTACTGGAGTGGGCAGGATATCCTGAAGTAAATACTTTGGAAGAATATTTTGATCTTTTGGAAAGCTATATTGAAGCCAATCCTACAATGGAAGACGGAACAGAGAATATTGCTTACACAATTCTATGTGAAGACTGGAGATATTATTGCCTGGAAAATGCACCGCAGTTTCTGGATGGTTATCCAAATGACGGATCTGTGATTGTTGATCCAGATGAACTGAAGATTATTGATTATAATACTACAGATACTGCAAGACGGTACTTTCAGAAATTGAATGAAGAATACCAGAAAGGTTATGTGGATCCTGAATCATTTACACAGACTTATGATGAATATATTGCTAAACTTTCTACAGGACGTGTGCTGGGAATGGTCGATCAGTGGTGGAACTTTGCATATAATGTAAATGATTCCTTGAAACAACAGGGACTTGATGAGAAAGGATGCAGTTATGTGCCGCTTCCGATCACTATCGATGAAGGAATTAAAAATCAGTGGCACAATTCAGGAGGAGCTCTGAATGCAGGATCAGGACTTGCAATTACAACAAGCTGCAAAGATGTGGAAGGAGCACTGCAGTTTATAGACGATTTGCTTAGTCAGGATATTCATAATCTGAGATTCTGGGGAGAAGAGGGTGTCGATTATGAAGTTGATGATGATGGATTGTTTTATCGGACAGAAGAACAGAGAATGCAGGCAGCAGATACGGCATACAAAGCATCACACCTTTGTTCATATTCTTATTTCCCATCCTATAAAGGTACGAGTGATGATGGTATCAATGCAAATTGGCCTGATGAGCAACCGGATGAATTTTTTGACAGTCTGAACTCAGCCGTACAGAAATGTTTTAAGGCATATGGCGTTGAGACATATGTGGATATGCTGGGAACGAATGAGGCTCCTGGTCCATGGTATCCGATGTATTCATTTTCCGGTACGATGACTACAAGTACACCGGGTGGTGTGGCATGGACAAAAATGGGAGAGATAAAACATGAATATCTTCCGAGAGTTGTCATGGCAGATGATTTTGAGAGTGAATGGAATACATATATGAAAGCCTATGAGGGATGCAATCCACAGGATTTCCTTGATGAGATGCAGGCGGAATTGGATCGTAGAATGGAAGAAGCAGCTAAATTCGAATAGGATATAACATACAAAATGGGCAGATATGCGTCATGCTTATCTGCCTGTTTGAAAAATGAGGTGAATCTATGTCTTTAGGAATAAAGAGAAAAAAAACAGCAGTGGCTGAACCCAAAATTCATTTTAGTTGGAAGGAGGCAAAACGACAGAAATCCCTTCTAATCTGGTCTGGAATTATTGTAATTTATGGTATCATTTTCTACTATCTCCCATTGGGCGGCTGGCTGATGGCTTTTCAGAACTACAGACCGATTGATGGACTTTTTCACTCTGAGTTTGTCGGATTGCAAAAGTTTCAGCAGTTGTTTTCAGATGCGACTTTTTTACGGGTAATACGAAATACACTTGCAATGGGTGTGATCAATTTGGTGGTCACTTTCGTTGCTGCAATTGCATTTGCAGTCCTTCTCAATGAGGTACGAAATACAATTGGGAAAAAAACAGTACAGACAATATCGTACCTGCCGCATTTCCTGTCATGGATTATTGTAACCGGCATCATTCATGATGCTTTGTCAGGAACTGGCATTATTAATGAATTGCTTGTTAATTTGAATGTTATTAATCAGCCGATTAATTTTTTTGCTCATAAAGAGTATTTCTGGCCTATTGTCGCTTTTGCCAACGTATGGAAAGAAACCGGATGGAATGCAATTATATATCTGGCGGCAATAACAGCTATTGATCCGTCACTTTACGAAGCGGCATCAATTGACGGAGCAGGAAGGTGGGCGAAGATTAAACATGTAACACTTCCGGGAATAAGACCTACTATTATGATTCTGCTTCTTATGAATGTTGGAAATGTGTTGAATGCAGGGTTTGAAATTCAGTATCTGTTAGGAAACGGGCTTGTTCAGAGTGTATCCCAGACAATTGACATTTACGTGCTGAATTGGGGTATCAGTCAGGGAGATTTTTCCATTGGTACAGCAGCAGGTATATTTAAGAGTGTGGTAAGTATTGTTCTAATTGTTATTGCAAATCAGATTGCAAAACGTAATGGAGACGAAAGATTATTCTAAGGAGGGCTCAAGATGGAAACAAGAAAAAAAATAAAATCATCGCCCGCAGATAAAGTGTTTACAGTATGCAATACAATTTTTATGATTCTGTTTATTATTATCACACTGTATCCGATTCTGAATACGCTTGCTCTTGCATTTAATGACGGAACGGATGCATTGCGAGGCGGTATATATCTGATACCGAGAAAATGGACATTGAAAAACTTTATTACTGTTTTACAGAAAGACAATCTGATCACAGGTGCCTATATTACTGTGGCACGAACACTGATCGGAACGTTTACAGCCCTTATTACTAATGCGATACTGGCATTTATTGTAAGCAGAAAAAGATTTTTATTTAAAAAACAGCTGTCTCTTTTCTGGGTTATTACGATGTATGTAAATGGTGGTATGATTCCAACATTTTTGCTGTACAAAGGGCTTGGGTTAACAAACAGTTTCTGGGTATATGTGATTCCGGGAATGATTAGTGCATTTAATATGCTTGTTATACGTACATATATGAATGGACTTCCAGACAGTCTGGAGGAGTCAGCGCAGCTTGATGGAGCAGGATACTTCACTATTTTTACGAAAATCATTTCTCCTCTGTGCAAACCTGTTTATGCGACAGTTGCTCTTTTTGTAGCAGTGGGACAGTGGAATTCATGGTTTGATGCAATGTTGTACAACAGAATGAATGCAAATTTAACAACATTGCAGTATGAGCTGATGAAATTACTGTCGTCTGTGACGAATCAAGGGGCTTCGGCAGAGGCAATGAAAAATGCAACAGGTTCGGTTACTCCTGAGACAGTTCGAGCAGCGGCGTCAATACTGACTATGCTTCCAATCATTTGTATTTACCCGTTCTTACAGCGATATTTTGTTACCGGACTTACTTTAGGTGGCGTAAAAGAATAATATATAGGCGGAGGTTAAAGGATGGACAGAAAAGAAGCCAGGAGAAAAGCACAGGAACTGGTTATGAAAATGACTATAGAGGAGAAGGCTTCTCAGCTCAGATATGATTCACCAGGTATTTCCAGGCTTGGGATTCCAGAATACAATTGGTGGAATGAAGGGTTACATGGAGTTGCGAGAGCGGGAATTGCAACAGTTTTTCCGCAGGCAATTGGAATGGCCGCCTCATTTGATGAAGATATGGTTCGAAAAATAGGAGATATTATTGCAGAAGAAGGCAGGGCAAAATATAATGCGGCTTCTAAACAAGATGATAGAGATATCTATAAAGGACTTACTTTTTGGGCTCCAAATGTAAATATCTTTCGCGACCCCCGCTGGGGCAGAGGGCACGAGACATATGGAGAGGATCCTTGCCTTACGGCTACTTTAGGCAAAGCCTATGTGGAAGGGCTTCAGGGAAATGGTGAGACGATGAAAGCGGCTGCCTGCGCGAAACATTTTGCAGTTCATTCCGGTCCAGAGGCATTACGTCATGAGTTTAATGCCGAAGTATCTCAAAAGGATATGGAAGAGACATATCTTCCAGCTTTCAAAGCTCTTGTAGAGGATGCGCATGTGGAAGCTGTTATGGGAGCCTATAATTGTGTCAATGGTGAACCCTGTTGTGGCAGTAAGACACTTATAAAAAATAAACTTCGGGGTGAGTGGAATTTTGAAGGGCATTTTGTTTCTGATTGCTGGGCAATAAGGGATTTTCATGAAAACCATATGGTTACGGGTACGCCAATGCAGTCTGCAGCAATGGCATTGAATGCAGGGTGTGATTTGAACTGTGGAAATACATATCTTTATATCCTTAATGCTTATCATCATGGCATGGTTACAGAGGAAGCTATTACGGAGGCTGCAGTTCGTCTTTTTACAACCCGTTTTATGCTGGGACTTTTTGATGGAAGTGAGTATGACAAAATACCATATTCTAAAGTGGAATGTAGCGAACATCTTTTGATAGCACACAAGGCAGCGTTAGAAAGCATTGTGCTTTTGAAAAACGAGAATGGAATTCTTCCGTTGAAAGAGAATGAGATAAAAACATTAGGCATTATTGGACCTAATGCAGACAGCAGGGCAGCTCTGATCGGGAATTATCACGGAACATCATCAGAATATGTAACTGTATTGGAAGGAGTCAGAAGATATGTGGGTGATGAGATAAGGATTATTTACTCACAGGGATGCGATCTTTTCAAAAATAAAACAGAACCTCTTGCCCAGGATATGGATCGCTTATCAGAAGCTGTAACGGTAGCACAAAATAGTGACGTGATTATCCTGTGTCTTGGCCTGGATGAGACTCTGGAAGGTGAAGAAGGAGATACAGGAAATAGCTATGCGTCTGGTGATAAGGAAGATCTTCAACTTCCGTTGTGCCAGCGTAGATTGATGGAAGTGGTGGCGCAGACTGGAAAACCGGTGATTTTATGTATGATGGCAGGGAGTGACATAGACTTGAGTTTTGCACAGAAACATTTTGAGGGAATTCTTCAACTCTGGTATCCAGGTGCCCGTGGAGGAAATGCTGTTGCGGAAATCCTGTTCGGAAAAGAATCTCCTTCAGGAAAACTGCCTGTTACTTTTTATGAAACTTTGAGCGAACTGCCTTCATTTGAAGATTATTCCATGAGTGGAAGAACATACCGGTATATGAAAGGAAAGGCTCAGTATCCTTTCGGGTACGGACTAACTTATGGAAAGGCGGAAGTCCGCTCAGTAGAAGTGGTGGAAACGGAAACAGGAGCAAATGTTTTCGTGAAGGTGGAAAATAAGGGCGAAAGAGATATTTGTGAGGTATTGCAGATCTATATCAAGTGTGAGAATTCGATTTATGCGGTTCCGAACCCGCAGTTATGCGGGTTCTGCAGAGTAAAACTTTACAAGGAAGAAAGAAAAACCCTTCAGGTACATATTCCTGGGGAAGCATTTACTGTTGTGGATGAAGAAGGACGTCATATTGCAGGGGGAAAGCATTATACAATCTATGCCGGTTTCTCTCAGCCTGATGCGAAAAGCGAGGAACTTACGGGTATGAGTCCTGTTAAGGTGGAGTTTAGAAAAAGGTAGACTGAACTTAAGGATGGAGAAAGCTATGAAGATTAATCTGGACAGTCCTGTTATTGTTTTTTTAACTACAGTTGCAGATTTTATGATATTAAATATTCTGTTCATTTTATGCTGTGCGCCGGTCATTACGATCGGCCCGGCAGTCAGTGCCCTTTACACGATTACTATGCGCGAGGCAAGACATGAGGGTGGATATATATTCAAACCTTTTTTCAAAGCATTTAAAAATAATTTCAAGCAGGCGTTTCTCTTATCCATCTTGTATTTAATAATCGGAGCAATTTTTGTTTTTGGAGTGAAGTTTTGGATAGAAAAGCCGGAATTTTCAACGGTCAATCAGGTGATTCTCGTGATTACGGGAGTATTTGCAGTTATTTTTATTTTTTCACTTTTTTATGTATTTGCTTTAATAGCCAGATTCGATAATACTATTTTTAAAACTGTGAAAAATGCAGTGATGCTGGCTGTTTTTAATCTGAGAGAGACATTTTTGCTGACTCTGATCCATGTAATTGTAATTGTGCTTATGATTTTTACAAAAGGTATTTGGATTTTTATGATGGTTGGCGGATTTTCAGTCTGTGCATATATAAATTCACTGCTTTTTATAAGAGTATTCCGGCAATATGAAAAGATAGAAGGAGGAAATCATGATGACTAAAATGGTAATCAATCCGAACAGGAAACTGAGCAGGATTAACAGACAAATATACGGTCATTTTTCTGAACATCTAGGAAGATGTATTTATGAAGGAATTTATGTGGGGAAAAATTCACCTATTGAAAATGTGAATGGAATGAGATCTGATGTAGTTGAAGCGTTGAAAGAGATTCGAGTTCCAGTGCTTCGTTGGCCTGGAGGATGTTTTGCAGATGAGTATCACTGGATGGACGGAATAGGTCCTGTGGGTTCACGTAAAAAGATGATTAATACAAATTGGGGAGGCGTGGTGGAAGACAACAGTTTCGGAACACACGAATATTTTGAGCTCTGCCGTCAGCTCGGATGCCAAACGTATATTAATGGGAATTTGGGAAGTGGAACAGTTCGTGAAATGTCTGAGTGGATAGAATATATGACATTTGATGGAATATCCCCTATGTCCGAGCTGAGAGGAAAGAATGGTCAACAAGCTCCATGGAAAGTTGATTATTTTGGAATCGGAAATGAAAACTGGGGATGCGGGGGAAACATGAACCCAGATTATTATGCAAATGAGTATCGCAGATATCAGAGTTTTGTTCGTGACTATAATAATGAACATCATATTCAAAAGATTTGCTGCGGAGCACCACACGAAGATTATGAGTGGACGAAAGAGGTAATGGCAACCTGTTTCCGTAGAACTTACGAAGAACAGCATGGATTTATGGATGGACTTTCCCTCCACTATTATGTATATCCAGAGGGGATTGAAATCAAAGGAAGCTCAACGGAGTTTGATGAAAATGTCTGGTATAAGACGTTGAATAAGGCGGTGTATATGGATGAACTTATTCGCAGACATGGTAAGATTATGGATGAATATGATCCTCTGAAAAAAATAGGCATGATTGTAGATGAATGGGGAACGTGGTATACATGTGAGCCGGGTACAAATCCGGGATTTCTTTATCAGCAGAATACGATGCGTGATGCACTTGTAGCGGGGATCACATTGAATATATTTAATAAACACAGCGATCGTGTGAAGATGGCAAATCTTGCACAGATTGTTAACGTACTCCAGGCTGTTCTGCTTACTGAGGGGGATAAAATGATTAAGACGCCTACATATCATGTCTTTGACATCTATAAAGAACATCAGGATTCGAATCTTGTGGAGAGCAGTATTGAGATAGAGATGATTGGGGTGGAAGAAAAGTGGAAGGTACCGAATCTGACAGAATCTGTCTCAGAAACAGCGGATGGAACACTCCATCTTACTATAACAAATCTTTCTGTCGATCAAAGTTTTGATATAGATACTACGATTATTGATAGAAGTGTAAAAACAGTAAAAGGAGAAATTGTTACGGAGGAAATACACGCAAAAAATACTTTTGAAGAACCGGAGTGTGTTACAGTAAAAAAATATGATGGAACACAGATTACGGAAAAGGGAATTCGGTTTACGATTCCGGCGTGCAGTGTCCTGCATCTGGAAGTGAGGTAGAATGGTTGTGGGGAGTGAGCAACATCGATTATGCAGAAAATGTCTATTAAAAGATATGTCTGAAAAAGAATTTTTTCACAATATGTATCGCTATATTTCCAATCTTCCAGAAGATGATAAAGTTTCCAATTCGGAATATGAGCGCAGATTGAAAAAATGCGGAGAATGTACGAATTTGTTGAATGGTATATGTAGGATCTGCGGATGCTTTGTTGAGATGCGTGCAGCCATAGCTGTTAAACATTGTCCTAACAGTGTTCCTAAATGGTAGAATTTTCTACAAGTATAAAATAGGGTGAAATCCTCTAGTCTTACATGTCTTGAAAATAGTAAAAACAAAATAGGAGTGGATGTAAAAATTACTCTACTCCTATTTTTTTATTTATATCGGTAAAGGACAACTGGTGATATGCTCTAACGTATCTCGGCTAAATCATAAAGTAGATAAAAGAAATTGTTGAGGTACTAAAGTCAAATAATGTTGATATGAAAAGATGTATCGACTGAAAAGTATAGTGATAAAAATATTTTTCTAAGATGATATTCAATTTATTTAGAAATCAAATTTAAATGTTTGGAAGTCTATGGTCAAGTTTATAGTAGCTTGATAGAGGTAGTGGTTTACTCTAAAGGTTGATAAGAGGAATATTAGGATATAGATAAGATATCATTAACTATTTTACAATCACGAATAATAGAAAGTCATATTTCAAGAAAGAAATGTGACTTTTTTTATTTGACAAAAACTGATAAAATATTACGTGATTTTACTAAATTCTGTAAAGGTGTGTTCGACGAAAGTCGAATACACCTTTTTTTGTAGTATTTTGTCATAAGTTGTCACTTCACAAAGGACGAGATCCACCAATTTCCAATCTGAGAAAAACAGATTGGAGGAAAGAAAATGGAGCAAAAACGTCCGAATATAGTGGTTCAGTTGTCAAGACACAAATTTAATCTTTTTATAATGAACAGATATATGTAGTTGAAAAGGGGAAGAATGTCCCCCTTAAGCTGCATACTCAATCAAAAGTACCGGATAATAATAGGATGCCGGAGTTTGATTGTTAATGGCAGAATGACAACGTTCAAAATTGTAGGTATGAATATATTTCCCAATCGCTTTCCGTGCTTCACGGATATTGGCATACTGAGTCAGATATGCTTCCTCGTACTTAAAACTACGAAACCATCTTTCAATCATAATATTATCTGCCCAACGGCTTTTTCCATCCATGCTCTGACGAATCTGGTTCTCCTTGAGGAAATTCATATATTCGTTGCTTGTAAACTGACATCCCTGATCAGAATTTAGGATAACTGGTTTTGCTGTTTTAAACGCTTTTTTCAATGCATTGATAACCATTCTGGTATCCAGGGTATCATCAACTTCCCAGCCTACAATACAGCGGCTGTACCAGTCGATTACAGCTGTCAGATACAGGAATCCACGCTTGATGGGGATATAAGTGATGTCGATTGACCATGCCTGATTTGGACGGTCGATAACGGCATTGCGAAGCAGATACGGGCAGACTTTTGCCTGTTGCATACGCTTAGAAAGGTTCATTTTGGGATAGATAGGATTAATCCCCATTTCTGTCATGTAGCGGCGTGCTTTGCGGCGGCCGACTTTATGGCCACGCATTTTCAGTTGTGAAGACATCTGACGGGCACCCCATGCCGGATTATCCGTGTGTAAACGGTCTATAATGGTCTTACAGTCCAGTTCTTCCTGAGAAACAGGAGTTCCATTATAATATATGCTGGTGCGATTAATATCAAGCAATCTGGCACCTGTTTTGACCGGGAGCTCTTTAGTCTTCAAAAGGTTTCGGACTAAATTTACTCTCGTAGTCAGGTCCAAGTGTTTCTTCAGATTTTTTTTTCAACCAATCCACCTGCATGGTGAGTTGCCCAACTTTTTTTGCGTATTCAGCTTTTTCCCTGCGTTCTGAAGCCAGCTTCTCTTTCAGGTTCTCTTCTCGTGTATCGTCAAAGACAACGGAAGCTTTATCAAGGAATTCCTTCTTCCAATTACGGAGAAGATTTGGTTGAATGTTATTTTCAGCAGCAATTGTATTTAAGTCTTTTTCTCCCCTGAGCAGTTCAATAACAAGCTCAGATTTGAATTTTGCAGAGAAATTTCTTCTTGTTCGTGACATAATAATAATCCTTCTTTCTGTATTGGTTACAGTATATCAGATTCATTATAAAATGTCTCGGAAAGTGTCTTAAATTACGATACCATTATAGTATGAAGAAGAGAATAAAAGATATGAAGCAGCACTTCAGGAATATAGAAAAAATAATGTTTCTGATTGGAAACTATGCAACTATGGAGAAGACATGGAAGAGTTAGGGATTAAAAACTACATTTGTAGAGACACGTTGTATGGTGATTGGTCTTGCACAACTTATAATTCTGATACGCATGAAAAGCTTGGAGAGTTCTGTGCAGATTCTGGAATGGTTGGAGTATTTTTGCTAGATGAAGTTTTGAAATATAATCCAGATTTTAACTACTATATTGAGCGTCCATGGACAACAACATTAATTAAAGATTTTGATGGAGAAATTGATTTTGAAATTATCCATACAGAGGGTGTATATGAAAACGATACAGAATTTTATAGCAAAGGTGAAAAGTGGGAAGATGATTCTGTAATTGTTGTTGGAAGAGGTAATATCAATTTTGAAACAAAACAGACAGGATTTTAGAAATGTGGTGATGTAAATAATGTGTTGTGAGTTTTGCAATCGTATAAATACAAAATTAAAGGAAATTAACATGTATGAATGCAAAGGTATGGATAACAGGAAATATTACGCTTTGGATATAGAAAGACCATTGGGGATGATTCCGGAACCATGGAGAAATAAGCAGCTTGAAATCAATTATTGTCCAGTATGTGGGAGAAAATTAATTTAAACTTTGCGAGCTGTAAAAACAAAAAGTTATAAATAACAAGAAGAATGGAGAGATATAAGATATGAAACATTATTTATATTATGTGGGTATGAAATATAAATATAAAGGGTCGTGTAAATGGAAATACGTCCAAACTCATATTATTGCGACAAAAGAGAATATTGAGAATAGTATTAAAATGATTATTAGGTATTGTATGGACGATGATTTAGAATGTAAATTGAAAGAATTTAAATATTTTAAAATTAAGGAAGCGTCAGAAGAAGAAATTGAGCGGAGTATTAACAACGAAAATTTCTTGCGTTTCCCGGACGGAACGAAGATATGTACTATTCCAAGACATTTATTATTATACGAGCTTGGAGGGAAGTATTAATTAGTAACAGAGAATAAAATATTGACGGTCATGAACGTCAAATAAAATATATTTTTCATTTAATTGAAACTCACGTTTCAAATGGAGGGAGGCTATAAAGTTGTCAGAAGTTCTTTGGTTGAAGGACAAGTTTTTTTTGAGTATGAACCTGATGAATGGGATATTATTGTAAGCAACCCACCATTTAGTATTAAAGATAAAATTTTAGAACGATTGTATTCATTTAACAACCCATTTGCAATTCTATTACCTCTGAATTCTTTACAAGGAAAATCAAGATTTAAATATTTCGAGAGAGGTATCCAACTTTTAAGTTTTGATGCAAGAGTTTGCTATCATAATAAGGAGAGTCTTGACAAAGTGGTAAATGGAAGTCCTTTTGCAAGCGCGTATTTTTGTAGAGATTTGTTGCCAAAAGATTTGATTATTGAGAAGTTAAATGAATATAAAAGACCGTTAATAGAGAATGTCTAAACAGATGAAAGAATAGTTTCGTTTGGAGGTGTATTAAGTTTTGACAGTTAAAGATCTAATTAAAAATAAAGATTACGATTACATCTCATATAGGTTAAATATTCCAAAAGATAAAGAGAAATATTACGGAAAATCCATATTCATTGGTTGCGCTGCGAGTAAGAATGGGAAACTGATTTCCATGGATGGAGATACCTATGAAGAAGATGATACAGTATTGGAATATGAAGAGTGGAATAAACCAGAAGAGAATATAAAGAGTGGATTAACTGTGGTGATAGATTGAATAGCATATAAAACAAGCGAGGTGATAGTATGACCGATTATCAAAAACAGTTAGTAACTGACAATCATAATTTGATCTATAGATTTTTACAGAAAGAAACATTA
>ENA-OPSK01001192-OPSK01001192.1-human-gut-metagenome-genome-assembly--contig:-NODE-1192-length-20530-cov-2.693675_pt1 | contig 20530 bp, 13 predicted proteins | sample MGYA00241807_ERZ501905 | MGnify/ENA primary metagenome ERZ501905 (study PRJEB25962, sample SAMEA2042111) | human gut metagenome | biome: human gut; feature: human-associated habitat; material: faeces...
CTTCCTCTGTTTTCTCTCTGCCAAATGCACGAATAACAGAAAGTCCTGTTAAAATCTCTCTGGAAACAAGGTTAAGACCATCTACTAATGTCTGCATAATTTTGAACTTCGGCATCGCTATCGAAACAAGCAGCATAACAAATCCGAGAATCACAACAACCGCAAGAGCAATAATCCATTCCATTCCTGCTCCGGTCTGATACACTTTAATAATTCCACCAATTCCGATAATCGGTGCATACAAAAGAAGTCTCAGCATAACTGCTGTAACCATCTGAATCTGCTGAATATCGTTTGTACTTCTTGTAATAAGAGATGCTGTAGAAAAACGGTTCATTTCCGCATTTGAAAATCCCATAACCTTTTTATAGATTTTTCCTCGCAAATCCCTGCCAATACTCGCACCTACCTTAGAAGCAAGAAAACCGACTCCAATCGCCGCTACCAGAATCATAAATGCAATTCCAAGCATACGGCCGCCTTCTTTCCAGAGATAATCTGTCTGTATCTTATCGATATCTACTCCTGCAGCTTTATCACATTTTGTCGCATAGGCAACACCTGTAGAAAATAAAGTACTCTCTCCAATATCATTCATTTTCTTTTCGATTTCTTCTCTGGACTTCTGGATATCTTTGGCACTCATCATTCCTGTCTGCTTCATCTGATACAGTATTGGGCGCACATCAACGTAAATAACCTTTTTCCCGTTATCATCTTCCTCCTGAAAGCTTTTAAACTTCATGTTGAGCATCTTTCCAATCTCATCGACACTCATATCATCTATTTTATCCTTCATCGGAGCCATCGCAGGATTCGAAGCAATCGAATTCTTAATCATCTTCTTAAACTGCGATTCTTTTACATTTGACATGTTATGATTTAAGAAAATCGCTGTAAGAAATGTATCATCTAACTGATCCAGCTTCTCCTCATCCTCCGCCTTGCAAATGTAATACTCACCTTTTTTCTCATAAGTATCTTTCCATATTTTCTTCTCTTTCGAAGTCATATACAACTGCGAAATCTCATACTCATCCTCCGTCATTTTCACAGGAAGAATATGCTCCACACCTTTATTCTGAATTCCCACATCAATGATATCTGACGTATACTGCGGCAGCGACAAATCGCCAAACGCCTGCACAATAAGCAACAGCACAATCGCAACGATCATATACCAGTATGGGGCCATATTTTTAAATATTTTTGTCATTCTTTATGTCCTCCAACTACTTTTTGTCAAAACAATTTTACTCTGACTACTATGTTCATCAAAAATCAGCATCGTTTATTATTATACTTTCCAATGCCTACTCGTTCATCCTCTTCAATAAAATCTCTGAGCACTCCTCCAAAGAAAACTTCGCTGTATCAAGAACCAGATCATAGTTCTTCTCGTCCTTCCAGTCCTTTTTCGTCCAGAACTTAAAATACTTTTCCCTGCCCCAATCCTTTCTGTCCATTAAACGACGTGCCTTCTGCATCGTGTCTACATTTTCCTTATCAAAAATGCGCTGTACCCTCTTCTCCTTATCACTACAGCGAACAAAAACTGTCACAACATCTTCGCAGGATTTCAAAATTTCTGTAGAACATCTTCCGATAAAAACCGCCGGACCTTCTGCATGAAGATTCTTGATTGTCTCTTTCATTCCATAAAAAATCTCATTAATTTTCGCCATATTTTCATACTGATTATAGCCTGCCATCATCGCAATATTATAGAGAAAACTTCCTACTTTATTCTCGTCAAACTCCTTAAGAGTTGCAATCTCTATGCCATATCCTTTCGCGGCCTCAATCAGCAACTGTCCATCATAGTAAGGAATCTGTGCCTCTTTCGCGATGCGAATTCCGATATCCCGTCCTCCGCTGCCAAATTCCCTTTCTATTGCCACTGACTTCATATACTGCATTCCTTTCTTCTAATCTGACTAACTCTTTGGTCATCATCTTCATCAATACTCCAAAAATTATCTAAAATTTCTCCCGGTCATTTTCCAGTGGCATTATCAGTCGATGCCATTAAAAATACTTCCTGTAAATGCTATCTGTAAATATTTCCGTAAAGTAATTCTGTTACTTTTGAAGTTCCTCATCCAGACTGCGAAGCATCTTCTGCATTATCTGGTTCATAAGTTCTTTCTCCTCATCCGTCACATAACGCATGACAACCTCTTTACATTCATTATGAACCTCCAGCATATTTTTCGCTGCTTCCACAGCCTTCTCAGTCAACTCAATGTGTCTCTTTCTGCGGTCATTCTCATCCTCTGTCAAAACGACAAAACCTTTCGCCCGTAAATTATCTACAGACTTTGAAATGTGTGCTTTGGATAAATTCTTCTCCTCCACAATATCTTTTGCTGTATCACCACATGGTGAATGATATAAAAATAAAAGAATCTCCAGTTCTACATTTCTCACTCCGTATTTCTGTGCAAACACCTCTGACTTTTTATCAAGAAGCTTACGCATCTTCATTCCACAGGTATTAATTAACGAATCCCGCATAGTTTTATCCTCCTGTTATGTATCTTTTTCATATTCCTTAGGTTGCCTTTCGGCAATTAGTTCACTAACGAACTTGTTTGCATATAATAATCCTTTTCTTTCCAAATGTCAATGGTGAATTTTGAATTACCGAGCTGGCGAGGCAGACGAACTCCAGAATTTACTTCATAAACTTGTCTATCGCCTCATTCAATGCTTCAATCGCCTCATCATCCCCCGTTTTTATCGCATCAACAATACAAGTTGACATATGTTCTTTCAATATAACCCGGCTAAGGCTCTTGACTGCGGCATCTACAGCGGCGAGCTGAATTAACACTTCGCTGCAGTCTCTTCCAGATTCAATCATAATTTTTATAGACTTCATATGACCTATAATCCGGGCAATTCGGTTTAGTTCGTTTTTCACGATTTGGGGCGAATGGGTGTGTGTATGAGTGTAAACATTTCCGTTTGCATCTACATGGGTATGGGTATGCTGGCACACTGATGCCTCTCCTGATTTATGAGTATGCTGATTCACTGACAACTCTCCTGATTTATGAGTGTGCTGATTCACTGATGACTTTTCTGATTTACCAATATGTTGATGTTCTGACAATTCCTCATGCTTATGAGAATATCCTTCTTTATGTGTACTGTCATAGTGTACATTTCCTTGAATATCTTCCTGATTGTAAAAATTATTTCGATTTTTTATATATTCATTTTCTTGAATATGTATTTTCCCTATCTTTTTTGTTGTATCATTTTCCTTATTATTTTCATTTCTATTATTTTGAATATGTTTATTTTCCATTTTTATCCTGCCTCGTATTATTAAAATTTGTGGTAATTTTGAATTTTGTAATATCCAGAGAGATAGCAGAGAAGATTACAAAAATAAAATCAATGTATATAAGATTAATGTTATAAAATCGTATAAAAGATATATTCCAGCAATTATTTTACTCATTGCAATAATATTATATGAAAATGATATTAAAAACGCCGCAATTTCATTACCGAATATAATAGATAAGTAATATCATTTTCTGATTGAAGTATTTATAATCCAAATATCACAATCCGCTCTCTCATATCATTTCCCGGAAATAAATCTCTGCAATCTATTTCGTCTTCAAACATAAATTCATCTACGGTCATTAAATAAGAAATATATTCATCTGACGGATAATAAAACAGTAGTTTTATCTCTCTTGGTTTTTCGTAATAGGATTCTAGTATCCTGTGTATCACTTTTTGCAAAATTTCAAGTGAAAATGGGTTAAAGAAGTAAATTCTATCTACTTCTCTTGGTACAGAAAAGTATTCGGCATTTTCCGCTTTAAATGCTACTCTTCCTGCTGAAATGGCTTTTTCTTTGTTTTCTATTGCTTTATTGTAGATTCTCTCATCATATTCCACGCCGATGGACCTGCATCTGGTCTGATAGGCAAGGAAAAAGTCTACACGGCCTTTTCCACACCCGTAATCAAGAAGTGTATTGCCTTTTCTTATGATTCCTTGCCAGCCTTTCTAATACAGAATATGGCGTTGGTTCATAGGGATAATAATATTGTCCTGCATTGGAATCATCGCGTCCCATTGTATGGATTTTCAGTAGTTTATCCCATTTATTTTCATATATATCTTCTTTCATTTTTTATTTGCCCCTTTTTTTATTTTTCTCTTATATTCTCCTATTTTCTTTCATTTTCTTTCTCAAAATATTTCCTGTGATTCTCAATTAGTCTACCATAATCCCACTTCTAATCCAATCTTCCAAAATAGAAATTCATATTTTTTAAATAGAATATCAAATGTCATTCTTTTTTCTAAAATGCTAAACTCCAATCAAGTTAAGAAACACGCAAATAAAAAAAGAGGAGAGGAAAAATGGAAAACAACAGTAACAGTGGTGTTATATACCAAGGAAAAATACCAAATCGTGTGAAGTACTGCTTTGCCTTTGGTGCATTAGGAAAAGACTTAATCTATGGAATGATTGCAACTTTTTCTATGATTTATTTTACAGATATTATTAAAGTTGCTCCCGCATTTATCGGAAGTATGTTCTTCGTTGCAAAGTTGTGGGATGCTTTTAACGATTTATTTATGGGTATGATTGTTGATAATACGAGAAGCCGGTGGGGTAAATTCGTTCCGTGGCTTGTTATCGGTACATTGATTAACGCTTTTGTATTCATTACCGTATTTACAGACTTTCATTTATCAGGTGTAAGTCTTTGTGTATTTGCATCTGTCGTTTATGTTTTATGGGGAATGACTTATACGATTATGGATATTCCGTATTGGTCTATTATTCCTAACTTAACTTCCGACCCGGAAGAACGTGAAAAAGTATCTGTTTTACCAAGAATTTTTGCCAGCATCGGTCAGTCTCTTATCATCGCCGGCTTCGGTGTTCAGATTATCAAAGGACTTGGCGGCAACTATACTGGTTACCACAGATTCGCATTAATTATCGCAGCAACCTTTATTTTTACAATGGCTGTCTGCGTTATCAACCTGCCAAAGAAACAGCAGGCTACCGGAACTGCAGAGAAAATGAAATTCAGAGATATTTTCACTGTAATCAAAAAGAATGACCAGTTAAGATGGGCTGTCCTCTTAATTTTATTATACAATATTGGAATTCAGGCTATCATGGGTGTTGCTACATATTATTTCAGCTATGTTTGCAATAATGCCGGAATGTTATCTGCTTTCATGATCAGTGCATCTGTTGCAGAGGTAGTTGGATTATTAATCTTCCCTAAAGTCACAAAATTATTATCCAGAAAAAAGGCATTCTTAATGGCTTGTACGCTTCCACCAATCGGCCTTATCTTACTGCTCATTGTAGGATTTGTATGTCCTTCTAATATTCCTTTAACTGCAATTGCGGGAATTATCGTTAAAACTGGTACAGGTCTTGAACTTGGATGTGCTACCGTTTTCCTTGCAGACGTTGTTGATTATGGCGAATATGTATTAGGTGTCAGAAATGAAGGTGTCGTATTCTCCCTTCAGACATTAATCGTAAAACTGACCGCAGCTTTTACAGCTTTAGCAATCGGATTCGTATTAGAGTTAACTGGATACGTTCCAAATGCAGTACAGTCTTTAGCAACACAGAACTCCATCCGTGTGCTGATGTGCATTGTACCAGCTCTCGGCATCATTCTTGCTTACGTTGTATTTAAGACTAAATATAAGCTTAATGATGAGTTTATGAAAAAAGTAGTTGCTAAGATCAGTGGTAAAGCTGAAGAATAATCGCAGAATATTACACAAGGTATAAGATTAATCTAAAAATACAGAGCTATCTGCAATATAACAACAGGATACTGTGCAAAGTATATAACACTAACTATTCCGATTCATTAAATTTACAAACTTACATTTCAAATAAATTCTATGTTTCGGAACAGTTATAAAACATTATAGGGCAAATAAGTAAGGGCAAGTTGATTGATATAAAATGTAATCGACTTGCTCTTATTTATGGTACAATCTAAACGGCTGCAAAATAATAAAATAAGTAGCAAAATCCATACCAAAGGAACTATGTCAAAAATAAATAACACAATAAATAGAAAAACAACTATAAAAAATAAATTTCAAAATAAACAACAACGTAACTATAAAAAAACAAACTTAAAAGCAAATACCATATAAATAACCACAAATAAACTACAGGAAAAATGAGGAAAAAATCTTGATAAACTTTACTATTATTTTAGCCGATGATGAACAGCAAATATTATATGGAATGAAAAACGGCATCGACTGGGAGAGCCTTGGTTTCTCCGTTGTTGGTACGGCACAAAACGGGAAAGAGGCCTTAGAACTCATTGAAGAACATCACCCAGACCTTTTAATCAGTGATATTAAAATGCCATTTATGGACGGTTTAGAGCTTTCTAAAACCATTCATGAGAACTACATAAACACAAAAATTATTCTTTTTTCCGGTTGGGATGATTTTGAATATGCCAGAACCGCTATCAGCTATGGAGTTTCACAATACATCATGAAACCAATCGACTACAACGAAATGCAGAAACTTCTCACTACAATGCATGAGGAACTCGAAAAAGAATATGCCGAGAAAATGAACCGCACCCGCTTGGAGAACATTTACACAGAAAGTATTCCTCTTCTTCGGCAGCAGTTTTTTACACAGCTTTTAACAGAAACTCTTACCGAAGATTATTGTACTCTTCAAATGAAAAATTTAAAACTGAATTTTGATTATGAAGTTTTTCACATCATTACTGTAAAGATTCGTGAAAATGATTTAAATGATGTTCTTTCCGAACTTTCCATCAAGGAAACGATTAAAGAATCTCTCGAAAAAATAACGGACCTCTACCATTTCGGTATGATTGACAGAGAAGTATTTTTTCTATGTGGCAATAAAAAGCACGATATTGAACGGATTACCCGTACTATACAGGAGGCCTCCGTCATTATCGAACGTATTTTTCACACGAAAATATCCTGCGGCATCAGTTCCAGCGGTACCAGTTTAAGGGCACTTCCTGTCCTCTATCAGCAGGCTCTAGAAGCACTTGATTATAATGTAGTCATTCAAGATGAGAGCTATACTTACTATAATGACATCCTTCCGCTCCAAAAGGATGCACCGCTTCAAAAAGACGATGACTGGAATTCCGAAGTAGATTCCATTGAGAAGATCATAACTCACTGTTCTGAAGAAGAACTGAAAACTGCTGTTTTAAATATGCTTGAACATCTACATGAAGCCCATTACAACTTAAATGAATACCAGATCGTCATATTAGAGATTTCCTTCTCCCTCGCCCGTCTTTATAAAAAATATCAGATTACCTCTGATAAAGAATTTGCCGGTTCCAAAAAAATGGCGGTAAAAATTCTTTCTTTAAACACTGGCGAAGAGCTCGACAACTGGCTTATTAATTATTTTCAGCTCATGCGTACATTGATTCAGAAAAAGCAGGTAGATAATAACGTTATTTTAGCAGAAAATGCAAAGAAATTAGTGGAGGAACATTTCCGTGAACCTGACCTTTCCGTAGAGTCCATTTGCAAGGAACTTCATGTGAGTTCTTCCTACTTTTCAAAGATTTTTAAGCAGGAAACGGAAACTACTTTTTTAAATTACCTCATCAGACGCCGCATGGAAGAAGCGAAAATGTTACTGAAAATGACCGACTACAAAAGCCATGTCATCGGAACAATGGTCGGATACCCCGAACCAAATTACTTTAGCTATGTATTTAAAAAGCACTGTGGTATCTCTCCGGTAAAATACCGAAAACTTGGAGGGGAAAATAACTAAAAGGACCTTCTCCCGGCATCCAGAGTATGTTTAAAAAATGCTTTTTGCAAGATGTACGTCACAATTTACGGGAAATTTTCTTCCCTGACAAACGAAAGGATTTATTTATGAACAATAAAAAATTAAGCATTCGTGTTCTTTTTCCTTTAATAATGTCCATCTCGATTGTCTTCTGTATTTTAAGCTGCATGATACTGTTTTCTCATTATATTTCTACCTATCTTGTCCGTAAAACGATAGAAGAAACCAGCAGGCAGAAAAATGTACTTGCACAAAATATTGAAAATGAAATAGATTCAATCAATTCTATTATGAATAACATTTACTACAACACAATCAAAAAATATGATATTCAGGACAAGAACTTTAAAACTATTTTGGCAAATGAAATCACCAGCAATTCAGAAACAATCTATGGACTCGCTTTATATGATACAGATGGCAAAAACTTATGGCACTCTAACAATTTAACCAGTACTTCCATGCAAAATGAAAGCTGGTTTACTCAGGCAAAAGATAATATCGAAACTATTTGTTACGGCTCAAAAAAACTTGTTTATCCCGACAACGTAAAACAGGTATTTCAGATAAGCCGCTATGTAGAGTACATTAATCACGGCAAAATGAAATCCGGTGTTCTTTTAATGCAGTACTATACCGATTCCATCGATGCAATTTTAGAGCATTATAAGAATACGCAAAACTCTTACTGCTACCTGCTTGATAATACATCGAACTTTCTTTATCATCCGTTTATAAAAGAAATTTCTTCTGGTTTATATAAAGAAAACACTACTAAAATTGCTCTAAACAGCACCAATTACAGCATCAAAAAGCTACATGGTACAAAGTGGCTGATCGAACGTCAGCAGATTGGTTATACCGGCTGGAATATCGTCCTTGTCAGTTCCCTGTTTAATATTCACACAGAAAATATGGGTATTTATTATGTAATCTGGCTGCTTCTGCTTATCGTTGGAATTATTCTTGTTTTCACTGACATTTTGCTGTTCCATGACTTCACAAATCCTGTCTACCAATTACTCGATACCATGCAGGAATTCGGAAAGGGCAATTATGAAGTAAAAGCCGCAGAAAATGGAATTGGTGAACTGAAAACATTAAGTGCACATTTTAATATTATGGCAGAAAAATTACAAAACCAAATGGGCGAAATCCGTAGAAATGAACGGGAAAAACGAAAAATGGAGAAAAAACTTTTGCAGTCTCAGATTAACCCGCATTTTCTCTATAATACGCTGGACTCTATCATCTGGATGATACAGAGTGGCGAATATAAAGGTGCCGAGCAAATGGTATCCTCCCTCGCGAAGTTTTTCCGCATTTCTTTAAGCCAGGGAAAAGACATTATCCCACTGGAAAAAGAGTTGGAACACGCAACAAGTTACCTCGCTATTCAAAATATCCGTTTTAAGGACAAGTTTGAATTTTCCGTACAGGCAGACAAAAAACTTCTTCATTATCTCTGCCCCAAACTTTCTATCCAGCCTCTACTTGAAAATGCTATTTATCACGGTATGGAAGGTGTGTACGATGATGGCGAAATCACTATTTCTGTTTATGAAAAAGATAACCTTATTCACATTGACGTAAGCGATAACGGACTTGGTATGCCAGAAAAAGTTGTGGAATACATCATGCACAACCGGGTTGTTTCCAGCAAACGAGGCTCTGGAATCGGTGTGCGTAATGTCGATGAGCGAATCAAACTTATTTACGGTGAACAGTATGGTGTCACTATTGAAAGTGAATTAGATGAAGGAACAACCGCAACGATAATTATTCCGAAACTGGAGGAGACTGATGAAAAATAATAAGAAAAAATATTACCGACAGCAACAACAGGACACTTCTGGTCACAATGTCCAGAAGTCGGAAGCCGAAGCGGAAAAGACATTCTTAAAGGAAAACAGCTTTATCAATGTGGAAAACGGTAATGCTACAAATTTCCATACAGAGGACGCAGACAGTTTTCAGGACAATTACCACGTTAGAAATACCTACCAACGGTCTGAGGAAAAAGGAAAATATCACAAAAGGCGTGTGCAGAGAGAACACGCACACAGAGAGCGTGCAAAGTCAGAAAATGCAAAGCAGTCCGATTATGGAGATTTCCAGACAAAGGATGCCACATTTTCGCAGGGACAGGCGGAAGAATTTACCGACAAAAAAGTACAGAAGGCTTTTGATAAGTCGGAAAAGAACCGCCGAAAGTTGCAGAAAGCAAAGGACAAGATGCCGACAAAGCGGCAGTATGAGATGAAGCGTGTCTTTGATGAACAGACCGGAAAAGCAAAGTATGTTGTGGTTCCGGTGGATGTGGAGAAGCCATTTAAACCGGATGGACTGGGAAAAACTGCGGTTCACAAGCTCCAGACCGAAAATATGTATTTTGTGCATCGCAAGATTGCAGAGACAGAAAAGGATAATTCTGCTGTGGAGGGCGCACACAAGACGGAACAGCGAGCCGAGGATATTTACCACTATATGAAGTATCACCGCAAGAGCAAGGCACAGAGAAAGCGTGACCGATTAGAGCGATTGCAGAAAAAACAGGTCACAGCGGATATGAAGCTGGAGTATGAGAAATTCATCAGTGAAAATCCACATCTAAAGGGCAACAGTCCAAAGAAGCAGTTGCAAAGGCAGTTACAGAAACAGCGCATCAAGCGTGAGTATGCCAAGGCAAGGCGGGTAGGAGCAGAAGCCAAGACTGCAAAGGAAACATTTACAAAGACAGCCAATGCTGCAACCGGGATTGCAAAGAAGTTACAGGAAATTGCCACGAAAAATAAAACACTGATTATCACAGTGGGTATTTTTGCACTTTTGCTCATTATGATCATGTCGGCACTATCAAGCTGCGGTTCCATGTTTACCGGAACTGTGACAACAACGATGGCAAGCACATATCTTAGCCTTCCGGCAGAGATTGATGCAGCAGATTTATCTTTTACAGAAAAGGAAATGGAACTGCAAAATAAGATTGACCGGATTGAAACTGATTATCCGGGATATGATGAATACGATTATAACCTTGGTGCAATCGGGCATGATCCGTACACACTGATCAGTTATCTTTCCGCAGTCCATACGGAATTTACTGCCGCAGGAATAGAGAGTGAGATTCAGGAATTATTTGATGCCATGTATTCACTCACTACCGAGGAAGTAGAGGAAACACGGACAAGGACAGTCACAAAGACCGGAACCAGAATAGTAACAAATCCGGACGGGACTACCCGTACCGAGGAATACGAGTATGAGGAGGAAGAAGAATATACCGTAACAATTCTTCGTGTCACACTTACGGTCACACCGCTTGAGAGCATTGTAGCCGGACGCATGGACAGCGAACAGACGGAAATTTTTGGAGCCTATACGGAGACAAAAGGCGGGTTACAGGTATTTGGAACACCCGTGGATTACTACTGGTACTACTATATCAGCAGTTATTATGGATACCGGAAGAATCCGAACACCGGAGCAGAGGAGCTTCACAGGGGCGTGGACATAGCAGTACCGACAGGAACGCTCGTGTATGCAGCCCATGACGGAACGGTTACGGAAGCGGCTTACGATTCATACTATGGGAATTATGTGGTGATTACGGACAGCAAGGGATATACCACAAAATATGCCCACATGGACAGCTTAAATGTATCCGCAGGGCAGAGTATAAAAAAGGGTGACAATATAGGCAAAAGCGGAAATACAGGAAGCAGTACCGGAAGCCACCTTCATATTGAATGTCTGTATAACGGGGTGTATTATAACCCGTTATTTTATTTTGAAGCAGGAGAACAGACCATTTATGGAGAAACAACGGGCGGCACCGGAGGAGGAACCAGCAATGTGATACCGCCGGAATCCTATGATGATGCAACCGTACAGACGCTTATGCGGGAAGCAAACAGGTATCTGGGAATGCCATATACTTTTGGCGGCACAGCTCCGGCTAGTTTTGACTGTTCCGGTTTTGTATGCTGGGTATTTTCAAACAGTGGCGTACATAACCTGCCAAGGACCACAGCACAGGGCATTTATGACCAGTGTACTCCGGTATCAGCGGCAGATGCAAAGGCAGGGGACATTATATTTTTTACAGGAACCTATAATGCAGGACGTCCGGTTACACACGTTGGTATCTACTGTGGAAACGGTACGATGGTGCATTGCGGTGATCCAATTCAGTACACATCAATCAATACTTCTTACTGGCAGAGCCATTTCTATGGTTTTGGAAGATTGAATTAGCGAAGGGAGGAATTATTTTTGTCAGTAGAACGAATCAATTCACAGCTTAAAAAGGTCAGAGAGCAGATAGCACAGCTACAGGCAAAGGAAAAAGACCTTGCAGAACAGAAACAGATGGCGGAGGATGCCGAAGCCATGAAGATCATACGAAAATATAAAATCTCATCGGAGCGTTTGCAGATGTTAAACAAGCTCAGTGAGGATGAAGTCAGAAATTTATTACAGAAACGGGAACAGGAAAAGGAGGTTTCAATCAATGAAAAACAGGAAATTATCGGCTAGGGCAGTGGTGTCCCTTATGCTATCGGCAATACTTTTTTGTATGCCGATTGGGGCATTTTTTGCCAACAGGACAAATACGATAGAGGTTCATGCGGAGGATACTGCAGAGCAGAAAACAGAGAGTGCGGCAGAGGAAGGCAGTGCAGAAAGCACAGCGTTCGGCACTGATAACAAGGACAGTTCCGGTAGTGGAGAAAATCATACAGAGCAGTCCACGGAGAATACAACAGAAAATTCCACAGAAGGCACAACTGAGGAGACACAGCCTGCCGCAAAATGCACCTGCAAGGAAAAATGCAGTCAGTATGCAGTAGATGAAGATTGTGAGGTGTGTGCAAAGGATTACAAGGAATGTGCCTATATCAATCCGAGTGTGAAAATTACAATCAATACACCTTCTGGGTGGCATAACGATACCACGAAAGTAACAGTCAAGGTGGTGGATACTATTGTATCCGGCAATTTTACCATTCAGACAGTAAAGGCAAAAGTCGGGCAGAATGGAAGCTGGACAGACATTACCGAGGATATGTACATAGAGATTTCCGAAAACAGCACCATTTATGTGCAGGTCACAGACCAGAAGGGCAAGACCTACGAGAAAAATCGCTACATCAAGTGCTTTGATTTTACCAAGCCTACCTTAAATGCGGCAGTCAGCGATGGTCTATTGAGTATTCAGGCACATGATACGGATTCCGGTATCAAGGCAATCTATGTCAATGGCTATGAGTTTACAGAGCATACGAATGGAGCCTTGAATATCCGTCTGCAACAGTTCGATGCAGGGTATCAGTATTTCACGATTTCTGCCATGGATAATGCAGGAAATACCTCTGAAATCTATAAAACAGCCAATCCGTATTACACCGATCCGGAGAATAAGGACAGCAGTGAAAAAGATCCGGCACAGCAGCTTCCGGTGGATGCGTCTGCAACCAAGCCAAGCTCTGCAACCGCACAGGTTACGGAGCATACGAAAACGGATGTGAATGGAAATACAGTTTCCCAGACAGGCAGTGGAACAACTTCAAGCAGTTCCGCAACAGCAAAGCAATCTCCAAGTACGGGAGATATTTCTAAGGATGCAGACCAGAGCAGTGACAGCCAGACCACAGAAAAAGGCAAGGAATTTTACACAATCCAGACTGCATCAGAAAAGGTATTTTATCTTGTGATTGATCGTGATGGGGAAGATGAAAAGGTGTATTTCCTTACAGAAGTCAGTGAAAACGACCTGCTGAATACCACAACGGATAACAGCGAGATACTTCCGAAAAACTCTGCGGCTTTGGAATCTGCAATCCCTACCAAAGACAGCGCATTATCAAACAATAATGCTGATACCACAGGAGATAAAACACAGGGAGCAGAAAGTGTTGAGGACAGCACCGAAGATAGCGCGGAAGATACATGTGAGCCGAAAGAGGATACCGCAAAAGCAGATGGTTCCGGCTTTACATATATTTTAATGGGCATTGCTGCGGTAGCTGTGATCGGCGTGGTATATGTTGTCAAATCCAAGAAGAAAAAGGAAAACTTTATTGATGAGGATGAAGATGAGGACGAACTTGACGAGGACTATGATTATGAGGACGAGGAAGAAAATGAGCAGAGTTCCGACGAAGCTTTCCTAAATGGTGGAGATGATACTGTGAGCGATGCAGAATCAGAGGACAATACGGAATATGACAATGAAGATAACAACAATAATGATGAAGAAAATGGGGAGGAATAGAGATGGAGCTTGTTATTGCAGAAAAGCCGAGTGTGGCACAGAGCATTGCGGCAGTTCTTGGTGCCACACAGCGTAAGGACGGATATTTGGAAGGCAATGAGTATCTGGTATCATGGTGTGTGGGACATCTGGTAGAACTGGCACAGCCTGAAAGCTATGAGGAAGCATGGAAGAAATGGAGCTATGAGAGCCTTCCGATCATTCCGCAGGAATGGCAGCATGAAGTGAAAAGTGATACAAAAGCACAGTATCAGATTTTGAAAAAGCTCATGCATGATGACAGGGTAGATGCCGTTGTATGTGCTACTGATGCCGGAAGGGAGGGTGAGCTGATCTTCCGCCTGACCTACAACATGGCAGGATGCAGAAAACCGATGAAGCGTTTATGGATTTCTTCTATGGAGGAGAGTGCTATCCGTGACGGCTTCCATAATCTTCGCCCAGGCAGCGACTATGATAACTTGTATCATTCAGCATTATGCAGGCAGGAAGCAGACTGGCTTGTGGGTATCAATGGAACAAGACTTTTTACGGTATTATATGGCGGTAAGGCATTGAAGGTTGGCAGAGTGCAGACACCGACACTTGCCATGCTGGTGGATCGTGAAAGTAAAATCATGAATTTCAAGAAAGAAGCCTATTATATGGCTTACATCATGGGAAATGGTCTGGATGCGGTATCAGAGCATATCAGTGATAAAACGGAAGCAGAGAGGATTGCAGGAGCCTGTGAAAACGGACAGGCTCTTGTCACTTCCGTGGTAAAGGAAGAAAAGTGGGTAGCACCACCGAAGCTCTATGATCTTACCACACTCCAGAGGGATGCAAACCGTCTGTTTGGTTTTACTGCCAAGCAGACATTGGAATATACCCAAAGTCTTTATGAAAAGAAACTTGTTACATATCCGAGAACGGACAGCCAGTACCTTTCCAATGACATGGAGGGAACAGCGAAAAATGTGATCGAAGCGATTTTCAATTCTCTGTTGTTTGAGCAGAATGTCATGTTCAATCCGGATATAAAAAGAATTTTGAACAGCAAGAAAGTGACAGACCATCATGCAATCATTCCGACCATGGAGATCATCAAACAGGATTTAAAAGCAATACCGGAGAGTGAGATGAAGATACTTTCCCTGTGTGCCAACCGTCTGCTGTGTGCGACCGGGGAGAAGCACATTTATAATTCCACAAAGGCAGAGCTTACCTGCAATGATACAGTATTTAAGGTATCCGGCAAGGAAGTATGGAAGAATGGATGGAAGGAATTTGAGGATTTCTTCAAGAGTTCCTATAAAACCACAGAAGATAAATCAGATACCGAGGAAGAAAAGAAGCTGCCAGAGCTTCGTGAGGGCATGACGATTGCAGTGGAGCAGACAAGAGTTTCCGAGCATTTCACACAGCCACCAAAGCATTACACAGAGGACAGCTTACTGTCTGCTATGGAGCGAGCCGGAGCAGAGGATATGGGTGATGAGGTGGAGAGAAAAGGACTTGGCACACCTGCCACCAGAGCCGATATCATAGAAAAGTTGGTAAAAGACGGATTTGTGAAACGTGAGAAAAAGCAGATGATCCCGACAGAGGACGGAATGAAGCTGATCACGATACTTCCGGATGTAGTAAAATCTCCGAAGCTGACCGCTGACTGGGAGAATGAGCTTACTCTTGTATCCAAAGGAGAAGTTGCTGCAGAACAGTTTATGTCAGGTATTGAAGCAATGGTAACTGATCTTGTAAAGACCTATCACAGCGTTAGTGATGAACATAAAGCCATGTTTGGCACAGGCAAGGGTGGGCAGGAAGTGCTAGGCAAATGCCCGAAGTGTGGTGCTGATGTAGTCAAGGGAAAATTCGGAGCGTATTGTACCGGGAAATGTGGTATGAATGTTGGTAAGGCACTTGGGGTTACACTTTCAGATGCACAGGTCAAGAGCCTGCTTCAAGGGAAGAAGATACTTGTAAAAGGTTTGAAGGGCAAGAAAGGCAGCTATGATGCTTATTTGATTCCAGAGAGTATAGAGGAGTTTTCCTACACGAAGGACGGTAAAGAAATCAAGGGATTCCAGTATAAATTTAAGATGGAATTTCCACCGACGAAGGGAAAGCAGGGGTAGGAAAGAGGTTATTGCTATGGTATAATTTATAAAGCAATGTATAGATGAAAAATTGTATAGGAGTGATTTGATGAAAGCGCATAAAGTACCGGCGACATACTATGCTTCATGGAAGATTCCGGGAACGAAACATAGTTTTTACGTCTTTTATAAAGATAAATTGTATAGTGAAGGACAAAGCAAGAGTTACAAGGACGTTGACAAGATAACTCAGGAACATTCATTTTTCATGGAAGAAAATTTTTACTATTTAGATATTGAAAATATGCCAGGGTTGGCATATAAGCTTCAAAATGAAATTGAAGAATTTTTATCTAATAGTCCATATAGTATTAAGTGCGAGGATACTTATGCTGAAGATAGTGCCCCTAATTATCCAGTTATTGAAATAAAAGATTATAGCAAATTTATGTATTGTCGTGAACGCATGGATTCATGGATAATTAAGGATTCTGATGGAAACAATGTTACAGTTGATGCTTTCAAAAATGATTTAGGTACATATTTGTTTGGTAAAGTAGGAAAAATTATTGAAGAAAACTACTTTGCAAATGAATTAGAACCTAAGTGGAATGTAATAAAGTCGGAAATTGAAATTCAAAGAAATTCGGGTGATGATTTTGCTTTAGTACATCAAGATGATATGTTAGAGTTTTTTATTGTCCAATATCTTAGGCTAGAGGGGGTTATAGAAGAATATATTAAGCCGACGCTGGGGATTTTTAGGGATGTGTTTTCATCTATGGGATATGAAGATTCTGAATTAGATAAAATGAAAAATGAGGGACTATTAGCACCTGAATCGTATTTTTATGGGGCATTGTTAGATGCTGCACGAGGTGACAAAAAAAGACTCCAGAAGCATATGGATTCAATTAAACAAAATTATGTTATTGATTTATTAAAGGCTGAAGAGGGAACTTCATTTATAACATCTACAAAACCATGTGTAGTAATGAGAATGGAAGGAACATTTAAAGCTGAAATGATTTTCCCGGTAACTCCGCAATATTGTATTAGATTTATAGGAAATAAGTTGGCAGGAAATAGAAGTGGAAAATTTTATGAAATTACATCAAGTGATGTGAAGGTTATAAATCGGAAGATTATCTCAGAATCGAGAAATATTGTTATGAGTGAATCAAAAATAATATCGGACAGAATATGATAGTTATCTGTAATGAATAAAATTTAACAACACAGCGTCAGAGCGTATGGGAAAACCTGTACGCTCTTTTTTTTATCAAAAATGGAGGAAAATCACATGGAAGAAACAAATGTAACAATGACAGCAGAGGAAATGCAGGGCGAACCTGCAGCAAAGGAAAATGAGACAAAGGCGGAGAAGTTTATCCGTATTGGCGAGTACCGCATGAATAAGGCGGTGGATGCCATTGGCAGGCTGGAGAATCTTGCAAATCGAGGTTCCTACGAGTATACACAGGAACAGGTGGACGCTATGTTTCAGGCATTAGAGGGGAGGGTTGCGGAAATTAAGGCAAGGTTTACGCCTAAGAAAACGGCTGAGAGTAAGACTTTCAGCTTTGGTACAACAGAATAGGAATGTAACGGGAAATAAAGGAAAGGCAGTCATGTAGTGTATGTGGCTGCCTTTTTGTCGTATCTATGACAGGAAGGAGAACTGCGTGAGAAAATATGATTTTATATCGGCTCTGGCAAAGGAGACAGCAGCCGAGGTTGTCAAAAATCGTGAGGAATGGATGAAATACCTTACTACAGCGGCGAGATTATACAAGTATCCGTTCCGGGAACAGCTTTTAATCTATGCACAAAGACCGGACGCAACAGCGTGTGCTTCCATAGAGCTGTGGAATGAGCGTATGCACTGCTGGGTAAATAAAGGTGCAAAAGGTATCGCACTTTTGGACGAGGATGATGCACATGGCAAGCGTCTGAAATATGTTTTTGATGTTTCAGATGTCCATGCGGCAAGGAGAATCGGACGGTATCCGGAACTCTGGGAACTGCATGAGGAACATAAGGAAGATGTAATTAAGCGTCTGGAGCAGACTTATGGTGCCACAGATGAAAAGAAGCTGTTTGAAGAAAGGCTTATGGAGTTAGCTGAGAGGATTGCGGCAGATTATTATGAGGAATTGCTGCCAGATCTGCAGTACATGATTGAGGGCAGTTTTTTAGAGGGACTGGACGAGCAGAATGTCGGTATCCGCTTGAGGGAGACATTATCGGACAGCATTTCCTTTACACTTTTATCTGCCTGCGGTGCAGATATGCAGGAGTATGGTTCGGAGTTTGCTTTTGATTTTATTCACGAATTTAATTCCATGGATACCCTTGCAGTACTTGGTGATGCAGCCAATGAGCTTGCAAAACCGGTACTTTTAGAGATTGGAAGAACCATAAGGGCATATAACAGGAGCCACGAACAGGAACAATCGCAAAATTTAACGCAGAAAGGACTTGCAAATACTTCTAAAATAGACTACAATGCGTTAAAGCGTGAAAGCGAGAGCGGACATGAGGAATATATTGACAACAATCAAAATAGCGTAGAAAGGGGCAATAGCAATGAATCTGACATACGAAAAGAACGGGGATTATCTGATCCCGACATTACAGGCGGACATTCAGCCGGAGGGAACGGTAACGAAGTACGGAATGATGAGGGAGACTTATCTGAAGGAGAACCACAGGGGCGTGTACTCAGCGTTTCTTCTGAAAGGGACATTGAAAGAACACCTGCTGACGATCCAGAAGCAGGCAGAGGAGAGAATGGAGAAACTGATAAGCCAGATGGCGGCAACAGAGGGAGTGACCGAACAGCTCAAGGAAGCCGATCAGATGCTCTGGGTAGCGAAGATGAACAGCATCCGGAACCGAGCAGAGGAAGTAGTTCTGGGCGAGTTGGTTTACAGCCTGTAACAGATACCGATGATCTTCTCCGGGGAGACGCACCGGAACCCACCTTTACACAACTTAGCCTGTTTCCTTCTTTTGAGGAGCAGGTTGGAACAGTCGCAGCAGCGGAAGCAAGTATGAAATATACCATGCCCGCTGCTTTTTCTTTGCCACAGAATGAACTTGAAACCATTTTAAGGAGTGGCGGAGGAAAACAGCACAGCAGGAAGCGTATTTTCGCAAAGTACACAGAGGGCAGAAATGCCGAGCAGATGGTGGATTTTCTGAAAAATGAGTACGGACAGACCGGAAAAGGTTTTGAAATCAATGGAAATCCAGTATCAGTGTGGTTCGATGAGCATGGTATGAGTGTCGGCTATGGAACACAGGCAAGGGAAACACCGATTGTCACGATGGATTGGGAAGATGTGGAGAGCCATATCCGTTCCATGATTGAAAATGGTACTTATATGAGTGCCAGTGAAGCATTTCTTGTAGAGACACAGGAGAGAAATCGTGTTGCCAATCAGATCTATTTCTTCCTGCGAGATGGAATGGATGAAATGCCGGAGGAGCTTGGCTTAAAAGCAGGAAATTATCCGGAAAGTGAAGCAAAACTCATGGAGTTTCTTTCCACCCATGAGGGCAGGGAACAGCTTAAAAATATTTTGGAAGATGCGGCAAACCGCCTTGCTTCTGGAGAAGCAGAATTAAAATGGCGGCATGTGAAATCACCGGAATATCTGTTATCGGAGATAGCAGACCTTGACAGGGAGAGACTGGAATTTCCATTGCCGGATGCGGTGGAGGTAGCACAGGAAGATTTTATCACACAGGATGAAATCGACTATGCACTTGGCAGAGGAAGCGGCTATGAGCATGGAGCTTTCCGCATTTATGAGTATTTCATGGAAGGACATGACCAGAAAGAAACAGTTGCTTTTCTGAAAAATGAATATGGCATTGGTGGTGGTTCCGGCGGACTGCCGGGTAATGATGATTCTCATAATGAACATGATGGAAAAGGTATCCGTCTGGAGAAAGGCAGTTATGGCAATCCGTATGCAAAAGTGCTTCTGAACTGGAATGTTGTAGAGAAAAGGCTTCGTGAGCTGATCAAAGAGGACAAATACTTATCTCCACAGGGAAAGGAAAACTATAAGGCTTACAAGGAAGAACAGGCAGAAAAAGCAAGACAGCGTGAGCTTTCTCGTCTGGAGCATGGACAGCGGTTAGAGTGTAAGAAAGACATTGATGCACTGATTGCTGAGAAATTCAATGGTTTTGTTCTTCCGAGGAATACCGCAGATGAGATCATAGATAAATATGGCATTGACTGTGTGGAATTTGTTCTTGCAAATACGGTTACGCATTTTGATTATGACGGTCGTTTTTCGCAGAACA
>ENA-OPSK01001202-OPSK01001202.1-human-gut-metagenome-genome-assembly--contig:-NODE-1202-length-20423-cov-4.652641_pt1 | contig 20423 bp, 18 predicted proteins | sample MGYA00241807_ERZ501905 | MGnify/ENA primary metagenome ERZ501905 (study PRJEB25962, sample SAMEA2042111) | human gut metagenome | biome: human gut; feature: human-associated habitat; material: faeces...
GTGTTACTTAGAGCCGGGTCTGAAAGAGGCAAAAGCATTTGAGAGCTTTCAGTTCGTCCGCAATGGATACTTCTGCGTGGACTGCCGCGACAGCGAGCCGGGCAAACCGGTTTTCAACCGGATTGTTTCGCTGAAGAGCTCTTTCAAGCTTCCGAAATAAATCGAGAACAACTCTTGAAAATGTATAAAAAAATACAGAAAAAAGCGGCTTTGTTCTGATGAAAAAAGGAGAGAACGGGACTTTCAGAATACATTTTAGAATATGAGCAAAATGCTTGAGAGGTCTTGGCGATTCTTCCGGGGGTTATTAAGAAAAATGTAGAAAAATGTAGTAATAACCTATAAAAAGCAGGTTGTTTTTGCTAATAAAACACCCTGCTTTTTGTGCATAATTTATGAAAGGCTTGGTTGACAATCAGGGGGGTTACTGTTATAATTTAAGTAAAGTGAGCTGATCATGTCAATCTGTGGCTTCACTTGTTACAGTTAAGGGGAAAAGCCCCTTATAAATTGCTTTCAAAAATGGAATGCATTCCACAATACGGAATCTTACTGGTGGAATTTTATAAGTATAATTTTTCACAAAGAAAGCAGAACCTAAAATAAATAAGGAGGTGCAATGCACAATGTGGACTGAACCAACTATGCCTTTCGGGCAGTCAGTTATCGTTTCTCTGCTGGGTCTTTCGGTAGTTTTCCTGGCTCTGATCTGTCTGGCTCTGGCAATTATGGTAATTTCCAAGATTCTCCGCTCCGTTGTTTCTGATGGTGCTAAGGCCCCGGCCGCAGCACAGAAAGCAGCACCGGCTGTGTCGGATGAAGCTGATAAGGAATTACTTGCCGTGCTGATGGCAACGATCGGGGATGACCTCGGATTGCCGACAGACAAGTTTAAGATCTTGAGCGTGACAGAAGTTAAGTAATGAGAAACAGGAATGAAAGGAAATCGAAAGGAAGGTTAGAGCAGTTATGAAGTATACGGCTACCCTCAATGGAAAACAGTACGAAGTAGAACTTGAAAGAATCGATGCATACGAGCCAATGCCGCGTTACGGCGAGGCTCCGGCAGCAGCACCGGCTCCGGCAGCAGCACCGGCAGCACCGGCAGCTCCAGCACCGGCGCCTGCACCAGCAGCACCGGCTCCTGCACCAGCAGCAGCTCCGGCGGCAGCACCGGCAGCAGGTGCAACTACCGTAGAGGCTCCGATGCCAGGTAAAATCCTGAACATCAAAGTATCTGCAGGACAGGCAGTTAAGTTTGGTGAGACCGTCATCGTGATGGAAGCTATGAAGATGGAAACTGAAATCGTTGCTCCGGCAGACGGTACAGTAGCACAGATTCTTGTCAAAGCAGGCGACGCCGTTGACACAGGTGCAGCACTGGTTACCCTGAACTAATAGACGATACTATGATAAATAGCAACTGTTTACAAAAAGGAATTTTCGGAACTGAAAATTCTGTATGATACAGTTCAGGCAACAGATTTTGCCGATTTGGAATACAAAGCATCGGCAAAATCCCATTACTGGGCACACATGTGTGAACAGTAATGATAAACATTCGAAAGGACGTAAAGAATTATGAAATATGTTGCTACGATCAATGGAAAGAAATACGAAGTTGAAGTAGAAAAATTAGAAGCTTACAAATCTCTGGATCGTAATGGTGTAGCAGCTCCGGTAGCTCCGGTTCTTCCGGCATCCGCACCGGTACAGAGACCGGCAGCACCGGCTCCGGCTCCAGTTGCAGCAGCACCGGCTCCAGCTCCGGCATCGGCAGCAGCTCCGGCTCCGAAGGCAGCAGCTCCGGCGGGCGCAACTACCGTAGAAGCTCCAATGCCAGGTAAAATCCTGAACATCAAGGTATCTGAAGGACAGGCAGTTAAATTTGGCGAAGTAGTAGTTATTATGGAAGCCATGAAAATGGAAACTGAAATCGTTGCTCCGGCAGACGGTACAGTCAGCAAGATCCTTGTTAAGGCTGGCGATTCTGTTGATACAGGAGCTGCTCTGGTTGCTCTGAACTAGGAGGTTAGGTAATGAACTTTTTTGAAATATTAAAAGAGCTTCTTGCACAGTCGGGTTTCGCAGCATTGACCTGGAGAAGCTGTGTAATGATTCTCATTGCTTTTGTATTATTATACCTGGCAATTAAAAAGCAGTTCGAGCCGCTTCTTCTGCTTCCGATTGCATTTGGTATGTTCCTGGCAAACCTGCCGTTGGCTGACCTGATGAAGGAAAGCGAGCCGTGGTATACCGCAGGTGTTCTGCGTATCATCTACGGCGGTGTTAAGTCCAGTTTGTTCCCGTGTCTGATCTTCATGGCAGTAGGTGCCATGACAGACTTTGGTCCGCTGATTGCTAACCCGATCAGCTTACTGCTTGGTGCAGCTGCACAGTTTGGTATTTATATCGCATTCATGCTGGCAAATGCAACTGGCTTATTCACAGTAGGCGAGGCTGCCGCTATCGGTATCATCGGTGGTGCAGACGGTCCGACCGCTATCTATGTAGCTAACAACCTGGCACCGGATCTGGTTGCTCCGATCGCCGTTGCCGCTTATTCCTACATGGCGCTGATTCCGCTGATTCAGCCGCCGATCATGAAGCTTCTTACTACTAAGAAAGAGCGTTCCATCGTTATGAAGCAGCTCCGTAAGGTAAGCAAGGTAGAGAAGATCGTATTCCCGGTATTCGTAGTACTGTTCTGTTCCCTGCTTCTTCCGTCTGTAGCTCCGCTGCTTGGTATGCTGATGCTTGGTAACCTGCTTCGTGAGTCTGGCGTTACAGAGCGTCTTTCTGACACAGCTCAGAACGCACTGTGCAACATCGTAACTATCATGCTTGGTACTACCGTAGGTGCGACCGCAAACGGTGAGATCTTCCTGCGTATTCAGACCATCGCTATTATCTGCATGGGTCTGCTTGCATTCGCATTCGCTACCATCGGAGGTGTTCTCCTTGGTAAGGTGCTTTGCGCTGTAACCGGCGGCAAGATCAACCCGTTAATCGGTTCTGCAGGTGTATCTGCTGTACCGATGGCTGCCCGTGTTGCTCAGACAGTTGGTGCGAAAGAGAATCCGACCAACTTCCTTCTGATGCATGCTATGGGACCAAACGTAGCAGGTGTTATCGGTTCTGCCGTAGCAGCAGGTTTCTTCATGCTGATTTTCGGTTAATCGAATATTGATTTTTGGCTGTTGCAGCCGGGATCTGGCTGCATCTGGCCTGCGAAAGACCGCAGCGCCGGAAGTACCGGATCCCGTTTTTACTTATTTATATAGGTAGTTATAGAAAATTTTTTTAAAGGAGGCTTTATTGTGGCTAATAAAGTAATGTCTTTACACGATGCCGTAGAAAAGTATGTATGTGACAACGATGTACTTTGTCTCGGCGGATTTACAACAAACCGTAAACCGTATGCAGCAGTTTACGAGATCCTTCGTCAGGGTAAAACTGGTTTTGTAGGCTGGTCTGGCCCGGCAGGTGGTGACTGGGATGCGTTAATCGGTGAGGGCCGTGTGAGAGCCTACATCAACTGCTATACTGCAAACTCTGGTTACACCAACGTAGCTCGTCGTTTCCGTGCAGCTATCGAGAAGGGTGAGCTTACATATGAGGATTATTCTCAGGACGTTCTGATGCTTCAGCTTCATGCTGCATCTCTGGGTCTTCCGTACCTGCCGGTACGTATGATGCAGGGCTCCGGACTTGTTAAGTTCTGGGGTATCAGCGAAGAGAAGAGAAGAACCATGGAAGGTGTTGACAACCTGAAATGCGTAGAGATCGAGAACCCGCTTGAGCCAGGCGAGAAGCTGCTGGCTGTTCCGGTTCCGAAGCTTGACTGCGCTATCATCCATGTTCAGCAGGCATCTCCGGATGGAACCTGTATCATCGATGGTGATGAGTTCCATGACGTAGATATCGCTGTAGCTGCAAAACGTTGTATCGTTACCTGCGAGGAGATCGTAAGTGATGAGTATATCCGTCGTGACCCAACCAAGACAAGAATCTTTGGTGAGTGTGTAGACGCCGTTGTTCGTGCACCGTACGGTGCTTGGCCGGCACAGTGCTACGGCTACTATGATGATGATGATAAGGGCTTGAAAGAGTACGACAAGGCTTCCAAGTACCTTGACGCTGAGGATGCTAAGGCACAGCTTCAGAAGGCTGCAGACAAAGCTGCTAAGGCTGCTGCTGCTAAGCCGGAAGATGAGAAGCTTGCAAAAGCTGCAGAAGTTGCTGCACAGGCTGCAAAAGATGCTGCTGACGGCACCAAGATTCCGGAGACCTTCAAGGATTACCTTCAGAAGTATGTATATGGATGCAAGGATCAGGATGATCTGCTCAACGTACTGGGCGGCGCTCGCCTCATGAACCTTAAGAATGAGCCGCATCTTGGCTATTCTACCAGACATTAATTGAGGGAGGGAAAATCTAAAATGGCTGATTATACAAAGTATACAAAGCAGGAAATGCAGGCTTACGCCATCGCAAAAAATATTAAAGAAAATCAGATCGTTATCGTTGGTACCGGTCTTCCGTTAATCGGTGCATCCCTGGCAAAACGTGTTGTTTGCCCGAGCTGCCATCCGATCGTAGAGAGTGGTCTTATGGATTGTTCTCCGATCGAGGTTCCGCGTTCTGTAGGTGACAACCGTTTCATGGCTCACTGTGCAGTACAGTGGCCAAACGTTCGTTTCGTAGGTTTCGAGGCTAATGAGTGGTTACATGATGCTGATCGTATGATCGCATTCATCGGTGGCGCTCAGATCGACCCGTACGGAAACGTTAACTCTACCTGTATCTTTGGTAAGGGTGATTATGTTAAACCTACCACACGTTTCACCGGTTCTGGCGGTGCAAACGGAATCGCTACCTTCTGCAACACCATCATCATGATGCAGCATCAGAAGAGAAGATTCATGGAGCATGTTGACTACATCACAAGCTGTGGCTGGATGGACGGCCCTGGCGGACGTGAGAGAGCAGGTCTTCCGGGCAACCGTGGACCGCAGATGGTAGTTACCGATCTTGGTATCATGAAATTCGACGAAGAGACCAAGAGAATGTACCTGGCTTACTACTATCCATTCTCCTCTCCGGAAATGGTTCAGGAGAACACTGGTTTCGAGATCGATACCTCCAGAGCTCAGCTGATGGAAGGTCCGGATCCGGAGATCATCCGCGTTATTCGTGAAGAGATCGACCCAGGTCAGGCATTCATCAAAGTTCCGAAGGAGACTAAGTAATTAGCCTTCCATAGGGAATCAAGACAGATATCATTTCTGTCGATTAATTAGTTACTGATTGCAGGCGGGACAGGAGACGAACTGTCCCGCAAGCAATTCATTTATAACCATTTTTATTTTTTATTTTATAAGGAGAAAAGAAGACATGAATATGTATTCAATGCCAGGATATTTCCAGAATATGCCTACCGTTGGTAAAGCTCTGGTTAATCCGAATCCGGAAAACGAGCAGGAACTGAAGGCTGTTGAGAACGACATCCATGAGTCCATTAAGCAGGCTCTTGATGCTGGTATCACAACCGAAGAGAAGTTAAACGCACGTGGACAGCTTTCTGCTACACAGCGTATCAACGCCCTGATCGATCCAGGTACATGGTGCCCGTTAAACAGCCTTTACAATCCGGAAGACAACCGTTTCCAGACAACTAACGTTCTGAATGGTCTTGGCCGTGTAAATGGCAAATGGGTTTACATCATCGCTTCTGATAACAAGAAGATGGCTGGTGCTTGGGTTCCGGGACAGGCAGATAACCTGCTCCGTGCTGCAGATACCGCTAAGATGCTGCATCTGCCGTTAGTATACCTGTTAAACTGCTCAGGCGTTGAGTTCCCGAATCAGGACAAAGTATACCCGAACCGTCGTGGTGGTGGTACACCGTTCTTCCGCAACGCTGAGTTAAACCAGCTTGGTGTTCCGGTTATCGTAGGTATCTACGGAACCAACCCGGCAGGTGGTGGTTACCACAGCATTTCCCCGACTATCCTGATCGCTCATAAAGATGCGAACATGGCAGTTGGTGGCGCTGGTATCCTTTCCGGTATGAACCCGAAGGGTTACATCGATGAGGAAGCAGCAGAGCAGATCGTTAACGCTCAGATCGAGAACAGCAAACATCACGTTCCGGCTCCGGGTTCCGTGCCGATCCACTATGATGAGACCGGATTCTTCCGTGAGGTTTACGAGGATGATTTAGGCGTTATCGAGGGAATCAAGAAGTACATCAACTACCTTCCGTGCTTCAACCTGGAGTTCTTCCGTGTTGACAGCCCGAAGGCTCCGCAGCTTCCGGCTGAGGATCTGTACAGCATCATCCCGATGAACCAGAAACGTCCGTACGACATCTACGATGTAATCGGCCGTCTGTTCGATAACAGTGAGTTCTTCGAGTACAAGAAAGGCTACGGTCCGGAGATCGTTGCTGGTCTTGCAAAAGTTAACGGCCTTCTGGTTGGTGTTATCGCTAACGTACAGGGCTTACTCATGAACTATCCGGAGTACAAACAGGGTTCTGTAGGTATCGGTGGTAAGCTGTACCGTCAGGGTCTGATTAAGATGAACGAGTTCGTTACTCTGTGTGCTCGTGATAAGACACCGGTTATCTGGCTGCAGGATACCACAGGTATCGATGTAGGCGATGACGCTGAGAAGGCAGAGCTGCTTGGTTTAGGTCAGTCCCTGATCTACTCTATCGAGAATGCTAAGCTTCCGTCTCTGGAGGTTACTCTTCGTAAGGCAAGTGCTGCTGCTCACTACGTTCTGGGTGGTCCGCAGGGCAACAACACCAACGTATTCTCTATCGGTACAGGTGCTTGCGAGTACTACGTAATGCCGGGTGAGACCGCTGCAAACGCTATGTACTCCAGAAAGCTTGTTAAAGCTAAAAAAGCTGGCGAGCCGCTTCAGCCGATCATCGACAAGATGAACGCTATGATCCAGATGTACACAGACAAATCTCGTCCGAAATACTGTACAAAACAGGGTATGGTTGATGAGATCGTAGATCTGACCGATCTTCGTCCGTACATCCAGGCATTTACCGAGGCTTATTATCAGAATGCTCAGGCTATCTGCCCGATGCATCAGATGCTGGCTCCGAGATCTACTCGTGAGTTCATCAACTACGGTAAATAATTATCAAATTAAAACGGCATTGTGATAGGTGCCGCTAAGATAACATTTTAAAAAGAGAAGGCGCGTAAGTACGCGGCTGACAGTGATAGTGTAAATAGTGATAAGTAACAAATTGATAGTGTGAATAGTGTGAGGCTCTGGCGAAGCGGCTTGTCTGTATGACTGTAAATGAACCGTTTTGCCGGATGCTTGCAGATAAATCGGGCAAAGGAACTGGAACCTTTGCTCGATTTATTGGTATACTCAGGCAGATAAGTAATAAGTAATAGTTTTGTTAAGAATTATTTTATAACATTTTCAAGATTTTACAGCGACTTTTAGTTGATTTTGTGGTATTATGATGGGTGGAGACGATGTGATAGCACGGATCTGCCAAAACATCGTTGAAACAAAAATCAGGCATAGAAAGTCAGTATTGAAAGGAAAAAGATACATCATGAGCGAAATTTTCACTTTAGGTATCGACGTAGGCTCTACAGCTTCCAAATGTATCATCCTGAAGGATGGCAAGGAGATCGTAGGTAAGTCTCTGATTGACGTTGGAGCAGGTACCAGCGGTCCAAGCCGTGCCATCGAGGCAGTTCTGGAAGATGCAGGCCTCAAGAAAGAAGATATGGCATTCACACTGGCTACCGGTTATGGACGTACATCTCTGATGGACGGAATTGCCGATAAGCAGATGAGTGAGCTGTCATGTCATGCAAAGGGCGCTTATTTCCTTTTCCCGAAGGTTCATACCGTAATTGACATCGGTGGTCAGGACGTGAAGGTTCTTCGCGTTGAGGACGGTGTCATGACAAACTTCCAGATGAACGATAAGTGTGCAGCCGGAACCGGAAGATTTCTGGATGTTATGGCTCGCGTTCTCGAAGTTGAGGTAAGTGATCTAGGCCGTCTTGGCGCTATGTCCAAGAAGCAGGTAGGAATCAGTTCCACCTGTACGGTTTTTGCAGAGAGTGAGGTTATAAGCCAGTTGTCGATGGGAACGGATAAATGTGATATTATTGCCGGTATTCATCGTTCAGTGGCTCATCGTGTCACGGGTCTTGCCCACCGAATCGGTGTAGTGCCGGATGTCGTTATGACAGGCGGTGTGGCTCAGAACCAGGGCGTAGTAGATGCGCTTGAGGCTGAGCTTGGCGTAAAGATTTATACATCCCCGCTGACACAGTATAACGGCGCGCTTGGCGCAGCCCTGATGGCATATCAGGTAGCCAGCCGTCAGAAGTAACTAAGTTAATTTTTAAGAATGGAGGATAATTATTATGGCAAAACAAGTTAGTCCTGGTGTTCTTGCGCTTCGTAAAGTCGTAGATGACGTACACAAAGAGGCGCGTGAGGCCAAAGCAAGAGGCGAGTTAGTTGGATGGTCTTCTTCCAAATTCCCGTGTGAGCTTGCAGCAGCATTTGATTTACACGTTATGTATCCGGAGAACCAGGCAGCTGGTATCGCAGCTAACCGTTACGGTGAGCTGATGTGCCAGGCAGCTGAGGATCTTGGATATGACAACGATATCTGCGGTTACGCTCGTATCAGCCTTGCATATGCAGCTGGTGTACGTGTATCCCGTAAGTATGATCCGGAGACTGGTGAATACATCATCGATCCGAGCACAGGTAAACCATTAAAAGATGCTGACGGCAACGTAGTGCTGGGTGAAGACGGAAAACCGAAGAAGGATCCGAAGACTCAGACTCCGTATCTGCAGCTGGACAACCTGCTTGAGATTGAAAAACTCCCGGATGGTCCGGAAAAAGAGAAACGTCTTGAGGCTATTTCTCCGATTCGTCAGATGCGTATTCCGCAGCCGGATTTCGTTCTTTGCTGCAACAACATCTGTAACTGTATGACAAAATGGTATGAGAACATCGCTCGTATGTGTAACATTCCGCTGATTATGATCGATATCCCGTACAACAATACAGTAGAAGTTCATGATGAGAATGTTAAATACGTTCGCGCTCAGTTCGACAAAGCTATCAAACAGCTGGAAGAGCTGACAGGCAAGAAGTTCGACGAGAAGAAGTTCGAGCAGGCTTGTGCAAACGCTAACCGTACCGCTAAGGCTTGGCTGAAAGTCTGTGATTTCCTGCAGTACAAACCGGCTCCATATAGTGGATTTGACCTGTTCAACCACATGGCAGACGTTGTAACTGCACGCGCTACTGTAGCTGCTGGAGATGCTTTTGAATTACTTGCAAAAGACCTGGAAGAGACAGTTAAGAAGGGTGAGACCACAACTCCGTTCCCGGAGAAATACCGTGTTATGTTCGAGGGTATTCCGTGCTGGCCGAAACTGCCGGCTCTGTTCAAACCGCTGAAGACCCACGGTGTAAACGTTACTGCCGTTGTATATGCTCCGGCATTCGGTTTCGTTTACAACAACATCGATGAGATGGCTCGTGCTTACTACAAAGCTCCGAACTCTGTCTGCATCGAGCAGGGTGTTGACTGGCGTGAAGGCATCTGCCGTGACAACAAGGTAGATGGCGTTCTGGTTCACTACAACAGAAGCTGTAAACCGTGGAGTGGTTACATGGCTGAGATGCAGCGTCGCTTTACTGCTGACCTGGGTATCCCGTGTGCTGGTTTCGACGGCGATCAGGCTGACCCGCGTAACTTCAATGCTGCTCAGTACGAGACTCGTGTAGAGGGTCTGGTTGAGGCAATGGAAGCAAATAAGCAGGCAAAGGAGGCTAAATAACCATGAGTGTTAACGCATTATTAGAAGAATTTAAGGTAAAAGCTGCAACTCCGAAGCAGCAGCTTGCTGAATATAAAGCTCAGGGCAAAAAAGTAGTTGGTGTTCTTCCTTACTACGCTCCGGAAGAGCTTGTATATGCCGCTGGTATCGTTCCGATGGGTATGTGGGGTTCCAACACTAAGACCATCAGCCGTGCAAAAGAGTACTGCGCTACTTTCTACTGCACCATCGCTCAGTTAGCTCTGGAGATGCTGCTGGATGGAACTATGGATCAGTTAGACGGTATTATCACACCTACTATCTGTGATACTCTTCGTCCGATGAGCCAGAACTTCCGTGTAGCTATGGGCGACAAGATGAAAGTTATCTTCTTAGCTCATCCGCAGAACCGTTTCGAAGAGTTTGGTCTTCAGTTCTGTATCGATCAGTACAACCATGTTAAAGCTGATCTGGAAGAAATCGCTGGAAGAAAGATTACTGATTCTGACATCCAGGATGCTATCGTTGTATACAACAAGAGCCGTGCAGCTCGCCGTGAGTTCGTAAAACTGGCTAACGAGCACTGTGATGTTATCACACCAACCAAACGTTCCGCAGTTCTGAAGGCATTCTACTTCATGGAGAAGCCGGAATACACTGCAAAGCTGAACGAGCTGAACGCAGAGCTGGCTAAACTTCCTGTCTGTGACTGGAAGGGAACCAAGGTTGTTACCTCCGGTATTATCTGTGATAATCCGAAGCTGCTTTCTATCTTCGAAGAGAACAACATCGCTATCGCTGCAGATGATGTAGCACATGAGACACGTTCTTTCCGTGTAGACGCTCCGGAAGACGAGCTGGATCCGGTTAGAGCACTGGCTAAACAGTTCGCTAACATCGATTACGAAGTACTTCTGTACGATCCGGAATCTGACAAGAACCGTCGTGGTGAGTTCGTAGCTAACATGGTTAAAGAGAGCGGCGCTCAGGGTCTGGTACTGTTTATGCAGCAGTTCTGTGATCCGGAGGAGATGGAGTATCCATACCTGAAGAAAGCTCTGAACGATGCAGGCGTTCCGCACATCAAACTGGGTATCGACCAGCAGATGAGAGACTTCGGTCAGGCAAGCACTGCTATTCAGGCATTCGCTGACGTTCTTGCACTTCAGAAATAATAGAAGATTCGTTTGGGAAACTGAATGATGAGATAGAAACGCCCCCGCAGGAGATTTTCTTGCGGGGGCGTTTGTTTGGTGCGCCTAGCGGCATACATTTATTTATTCCTTAGTGGAGTCAGAAGAACTATTATTTGCAATTTGCTCATCCGTCACAGACCCCTGGCGGTAGCCGCTGCCTGGTTCCTGTTTGGAGTTCTTCTTTGGAGCATCCGGCTTTTTGTCTCCGGAAGTAGAAGAGGTTTCTTTGGACGGACCGGAGCTTCCGGAATTGCTGTGGCTGCCGGAGCTTCCGTTGGAATTGCTGCTATCATCGCTGGAAGAATCTTCGGATGAGCCGGTGCTGGAGTCAGAGCTTCCGGAATCTGGCGTCCTGCTGGAGCTGGTGGCTGTTTTTTTTGCCTTTTTGGAGGAGCCGTTCTGGAAATCGTCCCAGCTTTCGTTATCGGATTCATTGGAAGCCGCGGTCTGGCGGATCTGAGCGATGCCGTTTACCGTCCAGGCACCGTCTGCGTTTACATTGTAGCCGTCCGGCGTCGTGGTGGAGGTTAGAAGCCAGCCTTCGGCGTCGAAATAGTAGCATTCGCTGACGCCGTCCTGGTTGCCGTCGATCCAGCGCCAGCCATTTGCCGCCCAGGTGTTGTCACCGTTGTCGTACCACCAGCGGGCGGCATTGTCACCAGCTCCATTTTTCCAGCTTCCTGCCATCGCCGGGAAAGCGGCGGAGAGGGAGAGAAGACCGGTTGTTAAGCCTGCTAAAAATAAGCGTTTATTAATCATAAAGTGAAATCTCCTTTATTTCTCCTGCTTAAATGTATGTCCCATATAATAGGACAATTCTGCCGCACTGTGGCGGACCTGATCCTGCAGGTGCAGAAGATGTGTGTCATCTTCAATACGGGAATACGGTGCGATGATTCCGACCGAAGCGGAAATGCGTCCGTCAATACCGTAAATGGGAGCACCGATCCCGACTGCATCCGGGACGTATTCGCCGTGGGAAACGGCAATGCCCTTTTCACGGATGGTGCGGAGTTCTTCTGCCAATTCTGCGGGATCCGCCTTTGGAAATGCCTTAGGACGGTTTAAGCGTGTGTCCAGATAGCGGCGGATGTATTCGTCGCTCTGGAAAGCCAGAAGCGCTTTGCGGATCGCACCGCAGTGCAGATCCATCTCATAGCCAAATTCTTCGACGACCTTGAGGTGGTTCGGACCGTCCGTTTTGTCAAGTACCAGTCCCTTGTCGCCAACCTGGATGATCAGATAGGAATCCTCACGGGTACAGTAGGAGAGGTTCTTGAGAATCGGAAGCGCCGCATCCTGAATCCGCACATTGTCAGCCGCCGCCCGACCGAGAGAGATGAGGGCGGGACCAAGCTGGTAGGTGTGCGCGTGTTCATCGCGGATCACGTATTTTTTTTCACAAAATGTCTGCAAAATCCGGTGGATTGTGCTGGGCGGAAGCCCGGTTGATTCGGAAAGTTCTGCGATGGAATATTTGTGGTTGGCTTCTTTTAAAAGTTCCAGAAGTTCCATCGCGCGGAGAAGACTTTGTATCATGCAAAGAATCCTCCTGTGTTATTCTGTGATTTCCTCAACCGTCACGGTTGTGCTGTCATCCGGGGCTGCGTCGGAATCTTCTTTCTCGGAAGAAGATTCGCCGTCCTCGGAAACCGGAGCATCTGCGCGGACGGTTTCTGTTTTGACTGGTTCTTCGGAAGAGACATCTGCATCAGCCGGAGCTTTTTCGCTTTCCTCAGAATGTTCAGAAGTTTCCTCTGGAGTCTCAGCCGGAGCTTCCTTTTTCTCCGGATTTAAGGAAACATAGCTGCGTTCGGAGGCAGCTGTATCAGAAGCCTTGGAAGCTTCTTTATCGCCGGCATCGTCAAAATCATCGAAATCATCTTCAAAGTCGTGGAAATCCTCATCCAGTTCCTTGTGGAATGATTTATACTGTAAGACGTAAGAAACACCAGCTGCTGCAGCGCCGACGATAGCTGCCAGTGTCAGTAATTTACCAAAATGTTTTTTTGCCATGGTTGATACTCCTCTCTATACGATTCGATATCCTTATTGTAATACGAAACGCCTAAAAAATAAAGGGAATCTTTTGTGAACAACGGGAAGTGTGTGAATCACGTGTTACGGGGTACGTATGCGTGAACAGTAACACAGGGGCGGTAATTATGTACAGGAAGCATGAGAAAAATGCTTGTTGTCATACCGGAAATCATGTAGAATAAAATTATATATTTGCTAGGTGGTGATAAAAATAAAATGATGAATTTGAATACAAAGATGACGGCGCAGGAATTGGAACAAATGATTGCACAGATGGAAAGGATATTTACGGTTGTACGTATTTTAGATAAAGATCTACTCCATAAGATGGACGTGAGGAACGGGGAACTCCGATCCGAGGACTGCAAATGCTATTCGTTCTGGGAAAAAGGAAAGAATTGTGAGAATTGTGCGGCACAGCGCGCGCTTGCGATGAAGGGACAGTGCATGAAGCTTGAATTTATCGGTCTGAAGATGTATCAGGTCATCGCGAAGTATCTGGAGGTGGATGGAGTTCCCTGTGTGGTGGAGATGATTTCCTGTCTGGATGATGAGACACTTCTTGACGCAGAGGGAAGAGAAGCACTCGTTAAGAAATTTGCACACTACAGGCGCGAGCTGTATGCGGATGCACTGACGAGGAGCTACAGCCGGAGATATTTTGAAGATCAGTTAAAAGAGCAGCGGATGGATGCCGGTATCGCGATGCTCGATCTGGATGATTTTAAGACCTACAATGATATATATGGGCATGTGGCGGGCGATAAAGTGCTGGTGACGGTGTCGGCGGCGATTATAAGCTGTATCCGTAAGACGGACCGCTTGGTGCGTTATGGCGGGGATGAATTCCTGCTTGTGATGCCGGGCATCAGTCTGGAGGCATTTGTTGAGAAGCTGCATCGGATACAGGATTTGATCTGCAACATGAGTGTTGAAGGATATCCGCAACTGAAATTGTCAGTCAGCATCGGCGGTACGCTGACGAACGGGGAGACAGTCGGGAAGGCGATGTGCCGGGCGGACGAATTTATGTATCAGGCGAAGACCTCCAAGAACATGATTGTGACTGAGAAAGATGGACAGTGGACACCGGAGGAGATCGTGGCAGCCGGGCGGCGCAATGCGAGTCGTTACCGCATTTTGATCGTGGACGATTCGGAGATGAACCGTATGATTCTCTCAGAAATGCTGAAAGGCGAATTCGAGATTCTGGAGGCAGAAAATGGTTCAGCATGTCTCGACATGCTGAACCGTTATGAGACGAAGATTTCCCTGATTCTTCTCGATATCGTCATGCCGGGGATGAACGGCTTCGGGGTTCTGGAATACATGAACCGCAACAACCTGATCGGGGATATCCCGGTTATCATGATTTCGGGCGAAGATTCGGGCGAGGTCATCAAGCAGGCGTATGAGTGGGGAGTTTCTGATTATATCAAGCGCCCGTTTGATATGGAGGTTGTACACCGGCGTGTCTTAAATACGATCAAATTGTATGCGAAACAGCGCCGCCTGGTGGCAATGGTGACGAACCAGGTTTTTGAGAAAGAGAAGAATAGCCGGATGCTGATCAGTGTTCTGAGCGAGATCGTGGAATTTCGAAATGGCGAGAGCGGTATGCACGTACTCAATATTAATATATTGACGACGATGATTCTGGAACAGCTCGTCAAGAAGACGGACAAATATCCCTTGTCCTGGTCGAACCGGATGCTGATCAGCACGGCATCATCCCTGCATGACATCGGAAAGATCGGAATTGACGAGAAGATTTTGAATAAACCGGGTCGTCTGACGCCGGAGGAGCGTAAGATCATGGAAAAACATACAGTGATCGGTGCGGACATGCTTGCGAATCTTCAGATGTATGAGGATGAGCCGCTGATGAAAGTGGCGTACCAGATCTGCCGTTGGCACCATGAGCGCTATGATGGAAAAGGATATCCAGATGGTCTAAAAGGGGAGGAGATCCCGATCTCAGCGCAGGTGGTGGCGCTGGCGGATGTGTATGATGCGCTGACAAGTGAGCGCGTCTATAAAAAGGCTTATTCTCATGAGGAGGCGGTGCAGATGATCTGCAACGGAGAGTGTGGTACATTTAACCCGCTCCTGCTTGAGTGCCTGTGTGAGATTCAGGATCCTATTAAAAAGGAGCTGCAGGAGGCAGCATACCGGAGTGAGATGAGTGATCCGGAGCGAAAAAATAAGAAATTTGAACATTATGACAATTCACAGAAGAAGTTTTTCGGCGCGGTGACGCAGGCGATTGAAAAAGAGTATGGAACTGCGGGCGAGGAGCTGAGCCGTATGAAAACTGAGGAAGAGAAATAACAGGAGGCTGTCATGACAATTCAGGAATGCTACAAAGAAATGGGCGGGGATTTTGAAGGAGTTCAGAAACGCTTTGGAGGTGTGGCGCTGGTGGAAAAATTTGCCATCAAGTTTCTGAGCGATTCCAGCTTTCAGGATCTGGAGAATGGATTAAAAGAAAAGGATGCGGAGAAAGCATTCCGCGCGGCACATACCCTGAAAGGAATCTGTCTGAACCTGGGCTTTGATGCCTTCTATGAGGTAAGCGCAGCGCTGACCGAAAAACTGAGAGGCAGAGAACTGACCGGATACGAGGCAGATTTTGCATCGGTAAAAGAGTGTTATGAGAAAACGGTTGCGGCGATTAAGGCATTTGAGGAGAGCAATTAATAGAACGGGGAGAAATGGAATATTTCAGTTCTCCCCGTAAAATTTACTAAAATTTTAGCACTCAACACTTGACGGTGCTAACAGAACGTGTTATAACATACTTCGTAAGAAGAAGATACATATCTGATTACGAAAGAAAAGCAATCAGATGGAATAAATTTGGATGGATAAGGAGGAGCCAATAATGAAGTTAACACCATTATTTGACAGAGTTGTATTAAAGCAGTTAGTTGCAGAGGAGACGACCAAATCAGGTATCGTTCTTCCGGGTCAGGCAAAAGAGAAACCGCAGCAGGCAGAGGTAATCGCGGTTGGTCCTGGCGGAGTGGTAGATGGAAAAGAAATCACGATGCAGGTAAAGGTTGGCGATAAAGTTATCTATTCGAAATACTCAGGCACAGAAGTTGAGCTGGACAATGAGAAATATGTCATTGTAAAACAGAATGATATTCTGGCTGTTATCGGTTAATCGATGGGCAGGATGTCTGGAAGACAGATGCTGATCGGAACGTTTATTCAAGAAAATTATGGAGGTTGATAACCATGGCAAAGGAAATTAAATATGGCGTAGAAGCCAGAAAAGCCCTGGAAGCGGGCGTAAATCAGTTAGCAGATACCGTAAGAGTTACATTAGGACCGAAAGGCAGAAACGTAGTTCTGGATAAATCCTTCGGCGCTCCGCTCATTACCAACGATGGTGTGACCATTGCGAAGGAGATCGAGCTGGCAGACCCGTTTGAGAACATGGGCGCACAGCTGGTGAAGGAAGTAGCAACCAAGACCAACGATGCAGCTGGTGATGGTACTACAACCGCAACCGTTCTGGCCCAGGCGATGATCAACGAAGGTATGAAGAACCTGGCAGCAGGTGCTAACCCGATCATTATGAGAAAGGGTATGAAGAAAGCCACAGATGCAGCCGTAGAGGCAATCAAAGGCATGAAGAAGGACGTTAAGAGCCAGGCAGATATCGCAAGAGTCGCTGCTATCTCTTCCGCTGATGAGGAAGTAGGCCAGATGGTAGCAGACGCGATGGAGAAGGTTTCCAAAGACGGCGTTATTACCATTGAAGAGTCCAAGACTATGAAGACTGAGCTTGATCTGGTAGAAGGCATGCAGTTTGACCGTGGCTATGTATCTGCATACATGGCAACTGATATGGAGAAGATGGAAGCCGTTCTGGACGATCCGTACATCTTAATTACCGATAAGAAGATCTCCAACATTCAGGAGATTCTGCCGCTGCTGGAACAGCTGGTACAGTCTGGTTCCAAGCTGCTCATCATCGCTGAGGACATTGAGGGTGAGGCGCTGACCACCCTGATTGTCAATAAGCTGAGAGGTACTTTCACCGTTGTTGGTGTGAAGGCTCCGGGTTACGGCGATAGAAGAAAAGAAATGTTAAAGGATATTGCAATCCTGACTGGCGGTACTGTTATTTCCGAGGAACTGGGACTTGAATTAAAGGATACCACCATGGATCAGCTTGGTCGTGCGAAATCCGTTAAAGTTCAGAAAGAGAACACCATCATCGTAGATGGCTGCGGCGATAAGAAAGCCATCGCAGACCGTGTGGCTCAGATTAAGGCTCAGATTGAGGAAACCACTTCTGATTTTGACCGTGAGAAACTGCAGGAGAGACTGGCTAAGATGGCTGGCGGCGTAGCCGTTATCCGTGTTGGTGCAGCGACCGAGGCTGAGATGAAGGAAGCTAAGATGCGTATGGAAGATGCCCTGTCCGCAGCAAAGGCAGCTGTTGAGGAAGGCATCATCGCAGGCGGCGGATCTGCATATGTTCACGCAGCAGCAGAAGTTCAGAAGGTAGTAGACGGACTGGAAGGCGACGAGAAGACCGGCGGCCGTATCGTCCTGAAAGCTCTGGAAGCTCCGCTGTTCCACATCGCAGCAAACGCAGGTCTGGAAGGCTCTGTTATCATCAACAAGGTAAAAGAGTCCCCGGTAGGCGTAGGTTACGATGCTTACAATGAGGAATACGTAGATATGGTAGAAGCAGGCATCCTGGATCCGGCAAAGGTAACCAGAAGTGCCCTGCAGAACGCAACCAGCGTTGCATCTACCCTGCTTACAACCGAGTCTGCAGTTGCCAACATCAAAGAAGATGCACCGGCAGGTCCGGCAGCAGGCGCTGGCATGGGCGGCATGATGTAAGTAAGAGAGCCGGAAAATGGCGGAAGATGTTACATCAGAGATGCAGTATCGAATGTAGAAAATAAAAATGGTAATTTATAGAAAGAATCTCTGACAGGCAGCTGCCAGGGGAGAGAAGGACTGCTATGCGAAGGTGTGGCAGTCCTTCTTTTTTGGTGAAAAAATTGGCAGGGAAATGAGGCTAAGGATGACTGCATTATTAATACTTATCTGATTGGTATTATTTATAAGATACACTAATTAAATGGCGTAAGTAAATTCTATCGTCAACCCCTTTATTCTCCGGTTGACATATTTCAAAAAACTTGCTAAAATCAATTATTAACATCAGACAGTTTTCAATGTCCAGTGTTTAAAATTTACGAAAGTGAGGGTAATATAATGGGTAAGATTATTGGCGATGGCATTACATTTGATGATGTCCTGCTTGTGCCGTCCTATTCTGAGGTTATTCCGAATCAGGTAAACTTGACGACACATCTGACCAAGAAGATTCAGCTGAACATCCCCCTGATGAGTGCCGGCATGGATACGGTTACAGAGCACCGCATGGCGATTGCAATGGCAAGACAGGGTGGAATTGGTATTATTCACAAGAACATGTCGATCGAGGCGCAGGCTGAGGAGGTCGATAAAGTAAAACGTTCTGAGAATGGTGTAATCACTGACCCGTTTTATTTATCCCCAGAGCATACATTAAAGGATGCGGATGAGCTGATGGGCAAGTTCCGGATTTCCGGTGTTCCGATCACAGAGGGAAGAAAACTGGTTGGTATTATCACAAACCGTGACCTCAAGTTCGAGGAAGATTTCTCCAAGAAGATTAAAGAGTGCATGACTTCTGAGCATCTGGTTACCGCTCCGGAGGGCATCACCCTGACGGAGGCAAAGAAGATTCTTGCCAAGGCACGTGTCGAGAAGCTTCCGATCGTGGACAAGGATTTTAACCTCAAGGGTCTTATTACTATCAAGGATATTGAGAAACAGATCAAGTATCCGTTCTCTGCAAAGGATGCACAGGGACGTCTGCTCTGCGGCGCGGCAGTAGGTATCACTGCAAACGTGCTGGATCGTGTGGAAGCCCTGGTGAAAGCAAAAGTAGACGTAGTTGTTCTCGACTCTGCACATGGACATTCTGAGAATGTTCTTCACTGTGTCAGAATGATCAAAGAAGCATATCCGGATCTGCAGGTAATCGCAGGTAACGTAGCGACCGGAGAGGCAACAAAAGCTCTCATCGAGGCAGGCGTTGACGCGGTCAAGGTTGGTATCGGACCGGGTTCCATCTGTACGACCCGTGTCGTAGCAGGTATCGGCGTTCCGCAGATCACCGCTGTTATGGACTGCTACGCAGTTGCCAAAGAGTACGGCATTCCGATCATCGCAGACGGCGGTATCAAGTATTCCGGCGATCTGACGAAGGCGATCGCAGCAGGCGGCAGCGTCTGCATGATGGGTTCCATGTTTGCAGGATGCGACGAGAGCCCGGGAACTTTTGAACTGTACCAGGGAAGAAAATACAAAGTATACCGCGGCATGGGTTCCATCGCAGCGATGGAGAACGGCAGCAAGGATCGTTACTTCCAGAGCGATGCGAAGAAACTCGTTCCGGAGGGTGTAGAAGGACGTGTTGCATACAAGGGAATGGTAGAAGATACCGTATTCCAGATGCTCGGCGGTCTGCGTGCTGGTATGGGTTACTGCGGCGCATCGGATATTCCGACTCTTCAGGAGACCGGACGTTTCATCAAGATTTCCGCAGCATCCTTAAAAGAGAGCCATCCGCATGATATCCACATCACAAAAGAGGCTCCGAACTACAGTGTAGATGAGTAAGATCAGTAATTCACTGGTGAGCTGCTTTTGCATTGAAAGATAGAATTTGTGGCTGAGTGAACAGCAGATAATAAAATTCATAAATTAATAAGAATTCATTCATAAAATGTTTCGCTGGAATATGTAGAATATATATCAGATGAGTGATGACTCCACCTCTATAGGTGGCGGGCAGCAAGAATGCCTGGGGCATTCTTGAATCAGAAAAAGGCGGGGCAAAGAACGTGCAGATGAAGAGGAACAGAAAAAGAAGAACTCTAAGCACGACAAAGAAGAAAAGAAAGACCCAGCGGAATATCCGGCTGGGTTTTCTTATTCTTGGAATTGTGCTAGTGGTCATGCTGATTATAAAAATAAATAATCCGGGATTTTTTTCCAATAAGTATTATGAGGTGGATACGAAAGCAGTGGATGCATCAAAGCCTGATATTGACGTGGAGCTTCTGACACCGAATCCATATTCCAGATCGCAGGAGAAGACAGACAAGATTACAGGGATTGTTATCCACTATACAGCTAATCCGGGAGCAACGGCTATAGGTAACCGGAATTATTTTGAAGGGTTAAAAGACAGCCATGAGACAAAGGCAAGCAGTCATTTTGTAGTAGGAATAAAAGGAGAAATTGTTCAGTG
>ENA-OPSK01001209-OPSK01001209.1-human-gut-metagenome-genome-assembly--contig:-NODE-1209-length-20302-cov-3.785055_pt1 | contig 20302 bp, 13 predicted proteins | sample MGYA00241807_ERZ501905 | MGnify/ENA primary metagenome ERZ501905 (study PRJEB25962, sample SAMEA2042111) | human gut metagenome | biome: human gut; feature: human-associated habitat; material: faeces...
CCATCTTTCCATTAGCGTCAACATAATACCAGTTATTTCCTGATTTTACCCATTGAGCTGTAATTACACCACTAGATGCTGCATATAGTGCTCCTACAATTGCATTTCCATATGAATCACATACTATTTTTCCTATATTAATACAATATCTTATTTCTTTTTTGTCTTTTTCTAATACGCCAGCAGCACCTGAAATTCCTCCAGCATACTCATTTCCTGTTATATGTCCTATATTTTCACAATTTATTATAGATGCTGTTCTATGATTTTCTCCAGTAATTCCTCCAACAATCTCGTTTCCCTTAATGTTACCTAAATTTATACATCGTTCTATATAGCCATGTCCATCAAATCCATCATTTTCTCCGGCAATTCCTCCAATTTGATTATTTCCAATAATCTCTCCTTCATTTACACAGTCTTTAATATATCCGTCTTCATTAAATCCTAAAATACCTCCAAGATAATCACAATCTTGAGTTGTTGCCTTTATCTGTGCTTTATTTTTGCAATGATTTACTGTTCCGCCATTCACTTGTCTTCCTACTATTCCAGCAATATCTCCTACATCATTACTTACACTAACAGAGCCATCAAACGAACATGATTAATATTTCCTTCATTTACACTAGCAATTCCACCAATATATGAAACTCTATCACAATCAATATTAGCGTTTATTATATTTAAATTCTGAATTGTTCCAGAATTCCACGCAAATAATCCATAATAGTAATTATCATCATTAGGATTATTCTGTATAATGTTTAGATTTTTAATGATTATTCCCTTCAAATACGCCATAGAAATAATTTCCACCATAAAAAACATTTAGCTTTCTTTTTACATCCCCAATTGGATTCCAAAAATGTCCAGATAAATCAATATCAGAAATTAATTCATAATATTTATCTTTTTCTTCATTTTCATTAACATTTTTTGCTAATAAAGCTAATTCAGAAGCATCTTTAATTAAATATGGAGATTCCTTTGTTCCATCACCAGCAGCATATTCCTTAGCTGCATAATCAGTCCATACTCCCTGATATTCAATACTCGCTTCTTTTGCGCTTACTGATGATAACATAGTTATTGACATAACTAGAGATAACATAGTAATACACATTACTTTTAAAAATACTTTTCTTATGTTCTTCCCTCCCTATCTACAGTATATTACACATAAATATTCGTTTATATATTTTCAAACCAAACAACCCTTTTCCCTACTCAAATACAAAAAAGTAGTAATACTTTTTTGTATTACTACCCAATTTTTTAATCAATATTCTACTAATATATTATGAGTTTAAATAAACCATTACAAATCTAAATATTTTATCAAGATAATATTTAGAAGTAAAAAGTAATGCAATACCATTTGCTATAAATTGAATATATTGTTTCTCTTCTAAGTTATTTAATGCATTATTAAATCTCTCATTTCCTTTTAAATAATGCTTTGCATTTTTATCACTTAAATTCTTCTTTACATACGCCTTAGCTTCTTCTACTTCACTTACTTTTCCTTCACTATATTGTCTAGTAATGTATCTAGCAAATAAATATTGTTCAAATAAATTTGATCTTGATATACTATCCTTTGTCATTCTATATTTTAAAACACATTCATTCACATTAGAAATTTTAAATCCTTGAAGTATTGCTCTTAATGTAAAGTCATAGTCTTCACAAAGTGGCATATTTCTATAGCCATTTAACTTATCAAATACTTCTTTTTTACCAAACCATGTTGGATGAGAAATAACTTGATTATATTTAATACATTTTTTTATCTTTTTAAAATTAGTTGGAACTTTTTTTATTGAATAAATAGTATTTCCATCCTCATCGATCATTTGTGAAATTCCACCTATTAAATCAAAATCATTTTCTTCCAAATACTTCTTTTGATGTTCCATTCTATATAATTCAGAAATATCATCTGCATCCATTCTACAAATATATTTTCCTTCAGCAAGTTCAAGTCCTCTATTTAAAGTATTTGTTAGCCCCATATTTTTATCATTTATATAGAATTTAATACGTTCATCCTTACATACATAATCATTTATAAATGCTATATGTTCTTTATTATCTGGATTATCTAAAATAATAATAAATTCAAAATCATTATATGTTTGATTAATAATTGATTCTATGGACTGTTTTAAACATTCTATGCTTTCTTTATAAGTTGCCATAATAACACTTGTTTCTACCATTTAAATTTCTACTACTTTTTTACACAAATCTTTTTGTATAAAAATTTCCTTTCTATTAAATATATACATAATAAGTATATATTAAATTAACCTTTACAACAATAAATCATTCATATCTTGAATTATAAATATAACAGCTCAAAAATAATATAATAAATATTTCTGAGCTGCTTTCTACTAAATTGTAATGAATTAAATTATCCTAGCCAAACACCATTAGCATCAAAGCGATAAACTACTTCATTAATTGCATAATCTCCTGTAACCATCTTTCCATTAGCGTCAACATAATACCAGTTATTTCCTGATTTTACCCATTGTGCACTAATAACACCACTTGAAGCTGCATAGTAATCTGCTCCATTGATTTTGAACCATCCTGTTTGCATTAATCCGCTTTCTGCAAAGTAGTATTTAGCTCCTGCAACTGTTTGATATCCTGTTACCATTTTTCCATCTGCGTCTACATAGTACCAAGTATTTCCTGATCCTACCCATTGGGCTGTAATTGCTCCAGATGATACTGCATAGTAATCTTCTCCATCAATTTTGAACCAACCTGTTTGCATAACTCCATTGGCATCAAAATAGTATTTAGTATTTTCTACTGTATAGTATCCTGTTACCTTTTGATTATTATCATAGTAATACCATTTATTACCTTCTTGTATCCATCCTAATTTTTCAGTAGTTCCAGTAGTTAATTCACCACTTTCATTAAATGTATAATCTTTTCCATCAATGTTTATAGTTCCTGTAACCATTTTTCCTTCTTTATCAAAGTAATATTTTTTACCACTTAATGTTAACCAACCAGTTGTTTTTTGACCATCTTTATCTAGATAATACCAAGTTTTTTCTTCTTCTAACCATCCAGTTGTCATTTTACCATCAGCATCAAAATGATATTTAGTTCCATCTACTTCTTGCCATCCTGTACATGGTTCATAATATCTGTCATATAAATATTTATTACCTATAAATTCTGTAAGTTTTCTTGATGTTAATACTGTAGTTTCTTTAACGATACCATTTTTATCATAGGCAACTAAAAGCATTTTCCCTTTTTCATAAGCAGTTGTAACTTCTATATTATTTCCAGATGCTGTTAATAATTCTCCCCATGAGAAAATATATTTAACACCATTTATAGTTTCTATACCTTCTGCTTCATTCAAGTTTTTATCATAGTAATACCATTTTCCTCTAAGTTGAATCCAAGTATTAGCTACTGCTTTTTTCTTTTCAATAACAACACCTTCGCTATTATATGCAATGACATAAGTTACTATTTTATCATTTTCATCTTTATATGATGAAACAACAGTTATTCCATCAGAAGATTTTATTAATCTACCATTTTCAAAATAATATTCTTTTCCATTAACAGTATAAATACCATCTACAAAATTCATTTCACTTGAAACATAGTACCAATCATTTCCAATTTCATTCCATCCAGCTACTCTCTTAACCTTATCTACAATTTCACCTTTATTATTATAAGCATAAAGATAATCATTTCGATAATCAGTTAATATTTCATCACTGTCACTTGTTTGAAGCATACCATAAATAAAATACAAAGATTTTCCATCTACAGTATATTCTCCATCATATGGATAATAATAACCTGCATCATTTAAATAATAGTAATAACAATTGCCATTTAAATAAATCAATTCATTATCTTTAAATTTAGCTTTTTCAATAACTTTTCCATCTCTTACATAAGCAAGTGTATCTCCTGATGTAACAACTTCATCCAAATATTCAGCTAATTGCCCATAATTAAAGTAATATTCTACACCATCAATTGTTTGAATTCCTGAATATGGAGTTAATTCAGAATCAAAATAATATTTTCCACCATTAAATTCAATCCATTTATTTCCTACAATATCTACTTGTTCTACAACTTTTCCAGTATAATCATAGGCATAATATTTATTTCCTTCTCTAACTGTTGTAATATTTCCTTCAAAACCTGAAGTTGCAAGTTGTCCATTACTCAAAAAATAATAAGTTGCATCTCCAATTGTATGAATTCCTTGATATGGATATAAATCTTGATCATAGTAATACCAATTATTATTAAACTTGATCCATTTATTTCCTTCAATTTTTACTTTTTCTATAACAATACCATTTTTATTATAACTAACTAAATAATTATTAGAAGTTGCTGTAGAAATACCATCATAATCATATGTTGCTAATTGTCCATCACTCCAAAAGAAGTATTCCACACCATCAACTTTTTGAACTCCTTGATATGGATTTAAATTTTTATCAAAATAATACCATTTATTATTAACTTTAATCCATTTATTTCCTACAATATCTTGTTGATCAGTAACAACACCATTTTGATTATAAGCAATAAGTTGTCTATCAAATGTAATTACCCATATTCCTTCATAAGTACGTGTTGCTAATCTACCTTCCCATTCAAAATAATATTTAACACCATTAATTGTTTTAACTCCTATATAAGGATTCATATCAGCATCATAGTAATACCATCTATCCCCATAATGTGTCCAATCTCCAGCAACAATATTTGCATGATTTGTTACAATACCACTTTTATCAACAGTGACAATCAACCCATTATCTGTAATTGTATCTTCATCATACCAAGAAGAATATGCCATATGACCATCATAGCTATAAAAATAATACGTATTCCCATCAATTTCTTGAAGCCCTTTAAGTAATTCACCATTATCATCATAATAATATTTGTATCCATACTCTTCATACCAGCCACGTCTTTCACTACTTAAAGTGACAGGTGTATTAGAATCATTTTTCACATTTGTTTCTAATGCACTAACCATCGTAGTTGGTAATGTTGTTGCTGCAACAAGAGCTGATGCTGCAGCAATCTTTTTAAAATTCCTACTCATGTTTTATCCTCCCCATAAATATTTCATAGACTTATTATATCATAACTGAATGCAATACTCCTTATCTAAAACCAAACGACATTTTTTCATTCTAAAAAGCAAAAGAGGTAACTGTGTTACCCCTTTTCAACTGAAATATTGATTTTATTAATGTAAGGTTCAATAAGTTTAAAGAACCAATGTGAACATAAATGATATATTTTATAAACAATGTATGAAATAAGATAAATAATTAATGCTGATCCTAATTGATGTACAATTAAAATCAAAATACCTCTATTAACAAATTGTTCAATTCTAATATGTCTTAATAAGAATTCATGAAATAAAAAACATGTAAAAGCAGCTTTAGCTAATTCATTGATTATTTTACTTTCAAAATGAATATCCATAAAGAATAAAAGAATATAAGCAGACATTAAGATAATAATTGGATTATTATAATACCATGTTGCTGTATATTGTAAATGTAAAACATGTTCCATCATTGAAAAAGCATATAAAAATGCTAAACATCTTATAATCCACATACCTGCTTTTTTCTTAGATAATGTTATTTTATTTACACGAAGATATGCTCCTACAAAATATACCAAAACAAAGTTAATAATTGTATAACCATATTGACTTCCATACATTCCAATAGTACTTAATCCTAAATATGTATTTCCTGTTATATTTTCAGCAACATCTATAACAATTGTCCAAACTGAAAAAATAAGCATGAGTATAATTAATAAGCGTTTAAATTGTTCTTTATTAAGTTGTTTAATAATTAAATTAAGATATGGACTAATAATATATAATACAGAATAAAGTATTAAAAAGTAATTAGTGGGTAATAAACTACTAATCAATGAACTTACTGTAAATACTTTATGACCTCTTAATACTCCAAAAACATAAAAAACTAAATTAAATACGATAACTTGTACAAATAATTCTAGTATCTTAATTAATTTTCTATTTTGATTACAAGCTAGAAAATACGCTGAAATCATTACAAAAACATTAACTGCACAAACAAATAAACTTTCTATTAAATATAAATAATATTGATTAGGACTGCCATCTAAAACCATTCCTAATGCACCACCCATACTTGCATTATTATAATGTAAAATAACGACACCAATCATTGAAATAATTCTTAATAATTCAATAGACGAATTTCTTTTCGTTTTCTCTTTCATATATATTCCCTTCCAAACAAAAACCGATTTTTACTCAAAACAATGAGTAAGATCGGTTTTTAATTTATTTAATTCATCCAAAGACCTTGGTTATCAAAATGATTGACCTTTCCATCAATTATATAATCTCCAGTAACCATCTTTCCATCAGTATCTACATAATACCAGTTTCTTCCTGATTTGACCCATTGTGCTTGAATAGCTCCAGATGAAGCTGCATAATAATCTTCACCATTGATTTTAAACCATCCTGTTTTCATTAATCCACTTTCATCAAAATAATAAGTACTATTTCCTACTTTATAATATCCAGTAACCATATAATCATCATTTGCTATATAGTACCATCTATTTCCTAATGGTAACCATCCTGTTACCTTTTCACCATCTACAAATGTTTTTCCATAGATTTTTAATGTTCCTTGACTATAATATTTCCATTGATTTCCTACCTGCATCCATCCTGTGTACATAATACCATCTTCATTGAAATAATATTGTCTTCCATTAATAACTTGATCTCCTGTAAGAATCAATCCTTCATCATTTACATAATACCAATTACTTAATGATTTGACCCATTGTGCTCTTAATTCACCATCAGAAGAAATATAATACCAAGTATCATCTACTTTAAACCATCCAGTTTTCATAGAACCATCTTCCATAAAAAGATATTTTCTATTTCCAACTTTATAAATACCAGTAACCATATAACCATCTTCAGCTATATAATACCATTTATCATTTATTGGTAACCAACCTGTTACCTTTTCACCTTCTACAAATGTTCTTCCATAGACTGACATTTTCTTAGGACTATAATATTTCCATTTATCATTTTCCTTATGCCATCCTCTGACCATTACACCTTCACTAGTAAAATAGTATTCTTTATTGTTTATAGTTTGTGCACCAGTAACCATATCACCATTACTTGTTAAATAATACCATTCACCATTTAAACTGATCCAACCAGTGGCCATAATTCCATTAGTATTAAAATAATACCATTTTCCATTAATCTTTTCCCAACCGATTTGTAGAATATTTTTACTACTTCCATAATACCAATGATCATAATAATATTTCCATCCTACATAATCATATTTAGAAACACCTTGATCATACCAAACACTCATATCTACATAACCTCTAATACCATCAACAAATGCTCCATTGCTATATTGCCATCCTTTAGGACCTCTATACCAATTATTACTAAATCCTAATGATGATGTATAAGCAGCTACCCAATCTACATGTTGATAAATAGTTGGACTATTTAATTTTGTTTGTAAAAGTGAACGATAGCTATAAACCTTCGTATTATAATTACTATTTGCTAATTTATTAACAAATGCATCAACAACTAATTCATTCATTGTTGTTGATAATTCAGGTCTTTCCATATCTAAATAAACAGGATATGAAAGTTCTGAAGGTGAAATTTTATATATTGATAAATAATTTAAAATCATTGTTGCTTCATTATCAGCATCTGTTACATTATTTGAATAATCATAAATATAGATTCCAAAAGGAATATTATATTTTCTACAACCATTTAAATTATTTTCAAATTGTTCATCAATATGATAATATCCACCCTTATGAGAAACAATTCTAATAATAACACCATCTACATCTGTTTTACTTACTTTACTCCAATCAATATGACCATTGTATTGTGAAACATCAATAACCTTTTTAACATTTTCACCAATAACATGACCATCATTATCACGAAAACATTTTTTATTTCCTTGATAAAACCAACCATTTTGAATCATAGTTCGTAAACTATAAGAATTCTCTTCCTTTGCATCTTCTATTTTATTTTCATCTTGATCAATATGACTACTTTGTCCCATAATTGCATCATCATAACTTCCATCTAATGCATTTACAGAACTATTTTGAAAATAACTCAATGCAAAAGCCATTCCAAAAACCAAAAACAAATAACCAAAAAACTTTTTCAAAATCTTTCCTCCCCCTAAAAATATTATTACTGCATAACACCACTGCTATTAAAATAATATGTCTTATTTCCAACTTTATAATAACCTGTTACCATCGAACCATCACTTTTTAAATAATACCACTTATTCTCTAATTGAAGCCATCCAGTAACCATATAACCTTCATAATAAGTTTTCCCATATATTTCCATAACACCTGTACTTAAATAGTACCACTTACCATTAATTCTTTGCCAACCTGTTAACATTTGATATTGGCTATTAAAATAAAACCATGTATTCCCTAGTTTCTTCCAGCCACTTTGTCCATAGCCTGAATCATCAAAATAGTACCATTTATTGCTGACTTTTTGCCAACCTGTTTGCATTTTACCACTATCATTAAAATAAAACAAATTGTTTCCTACTTTTTGTAATCCTGTAAGTCTTTTACCTGTACTATCAAAATAATACCAATCACTACCTAAAGTTAACCAACCAGTAACCATATAGCCTTCATAATAAGTTTTTCCATAGATGTTCATAACACCAGTACTTAAATAATACCATTTTCCATTTATTTCTTGCCAACCGGTTTGCATTTGATAGCTGCTATTAAAATAAAACCAATTATTTCCTATTAATTTCCAATCTTTTTGACCATAACCCAATTCATCAAAGTAGTACCATTTATTATTAACTTCTTGCCAACCCGTTTGCATTTGTCCACTTGTATTAAAATAATAGAGATTATTTTCTATAGTTTGTAAACCAGTTGCTTTTGACCCATTTGAAAAATAATAATACCAATAATTATTTTCTTTTTTCCATCCTTGTGGATGAGAAATATTATTTAATAAAGTAACATATTGATTACTTACATATCCTGTATTATCAAAGCTATAAGTTCCATCACTACTAGCAACTTCACTTTGTATCTTATAAAAATCATTAATTGCAGAGGCATCTTTTATAATAAATGAATAAGCTGGATTTTTTATCGTTGTATATAAAACACTAGAATTTGTATTTGAACTACTTCTTACATTAAGGGCAGTATGTGTTGTTAAATAAATATCTTTGATTCCTAAAGTATAATAATCATTATCTTTAGAAGAGATACTAGCATCCATATTTTTAGCAATGCTTGCACATTTTTCTCCTTCATAGGGATCTGAAGAATATTTTCCAAATATTCCACTTCCCTTGTCTCCAAAATAACCTCCTCTAAATAAAGAAGTATATGTAGGATTTAAATATCTTTTAGACATCCAACTCGATGTAAAATTCATAATACAATCATCTACTGTACTAAAGGTATCTGCATTTCCACCTGGATTATTATCTGTAGCATTTAATCCAAATAAGTTATTTTTATTTAATGCAATTTTGCTTTTTCCCCATCCAGATTCTAAGGCAGCAAAACTTGCTGCCATTAAAGCATTGACCCCATATTTATTTTGATACTTAATAAAAATATCACCTGTATTATATAATTTAGAAGTACTTCCTGCTTTATTATTTAAATAATTTGATATTTGTGAACCAGTATAAGTTGTTTGACTTCTCATTGGTAAGTATTGAAAATAACTATAATAAGGATTATTAGGATTAACAGCATTATTTCTAACATTATTTTTATAATCTGTAATCATTGTATTATAGTTATCATAAAAATAATGTCCATCATAGCTATAATACTCTTTATTCTTTGTTAAATAACTAGGCCCTGTCCCTATATAATTCTTATTCCCTTGATTTCCTGTCGCATTAACATTATTAGAAATATAATGATACAAATCACCTGATGAATTAACTTCATAGTTACTTGCATAATAAGTCCCTTGGCTAAGAACTTCAACATCTTGAGGATCTACTAAACCAACAATTCCTGAAATCATAAACTTCACTTTTCCATTTTCATACCCTAAAAAAGCTGCATCCGCTGCATTTGATTTAGATAAATATCCCTCTTGTCCTGTATAATAATCTGTAAAATTTGTCGTTGTCTTTGCTTTAGAACAATTAAAATTAACCATATTCGCTGTAGAAACTGTTCGTGCATAAGGATTATACTCTTCATTCGTTGTTCCATCATAAACATCTACAGTATTAATATTTCCATCTTTATCTACAAACTTTGTTTGTCCAATAACGTCATTTGTTTCTTCATTTGCTTTTATATTAGAGATATTAAAAATCATTCCCAATAATATAACAAGAAACAGACTTATGTACTTTTTTTTCATTTCCAACCTCCTACAATATTTTAAATCTATAGAATATTTTAACTTACTAATCCTATTTGCTTTTAATAATGTGATAACATCACATAAAATAATATACTTACAAATATCAACTAAAATAATCATCTTCATAAATACTATTTTTTATTATAATGATATACATTTTCAATTCAACAAAAAGGATATAGAATTTTCTATTCTATATCCCTGTTATTTTCTTTCTTTTCTTGTAAATATTTATTTGCATCTTTAAAGAAACTAATGACAATCAACAGTATAATAAATCCTATTGGAAAAGCAGCGATAATAGCCACTGACTGTAAACTATACATTGAATTTTCAGCAAAAATCAACGCTATTGGAAATAAGATAAAGATAATTGCCCAGAAAACTCTAATCTTTTTATCTGGTTCTTCATCTACATCTAATTTTTTATAGGAATAAGATGAAACAACCATAGTTAAAGCATCAAATGTTGTTGAATAAAAAGCAATCATAGTAATAACTAATAATAATAAACCTAGACTTGCTAGTGGTAGAGTATCAAATATCTTTAAAATAACTGTAGAATAATCTCCACTTTTAGCAATCATTCCCGAAATATCAATTCCATGTTTCATTTGTTGTGCCAAACCATAATTTCCAAGAATAATGAATGAAGTAAAAGTTCCTGCTAGACCCCATCCATATCCTCCTAGAATCGTATTTTTAATTGTTCTTCCCTTACTGATTTTTCCAATAAAGAAAGGAGTTGCAACACACCATACCATCCAATAGGCCCAATAATAAATCGTCCAATTTTGTGGAAATGATGTTTCTCTTAATGGATCCATCCAAGTAGATAATCCGATAAAATTTTGTACCATATTACCAATAGCTGAAAAACCAGTTTCTAAGATATATGTGGTTTCTCCCCCACCTATTAAAAAATAAATAAGTAAAGCAAAGAATAAATAGGAACAATATGTTGCTAGTTTAGAAATACCTTTCATTCCTGTAATTACAGTAAATGTATAAACTGCCGCAATCAATAATAAAACAGCAATAGTAAGTCCTACACCATTAGGCAACCCAAATACTCTACTTAAAGCTGCTGATAATAATGGTGTTGCCAGTGAAAAGGTTGTTGCAGTTCCTGCAATAAGTGCAAATATAGCAATTAAATCAATAATTTTACCTACAACTCCATCCACTTTATTTCCTAGTAATGGTCTACATCCTTCAGAAAACTTTTGTTTATTTCTTCCTCTTACATGTAACATAAAACCAAAAGCAACAGCTAAAATAATATAAAAACTCCAAGCAATTGGTCCCCAATGAAATAACGGAAATGTTGAAGCCCATTTTTGTATTCCACCTAATTGATCAATATACTTTTCATTAGCATATAATGCCCATTCACATAATGAATAAAATAAAATATCTGCTGCCATTGTAGAAGTAAAAATCATTACTCCCCAATTAAATGATGAATAAATTGGTTTATCCGTATCTTTCCCTAACTTGATTTTTCCATATTTAGAAAAAGCAATATATAAAGAACAAGCAAAAATACCAACACCCAACATAGCATAATAAATACCACAATCATTTCCTAAAAATCCTCTGATCATTTGAATAATATATGAAGATTTAGCTGGCATGATCATAAATAAAACACATAATAAGACGACCCCTAATAAAGGTATGATCATCGCTGTATAGTCTAATCTTCCTTTTAATGTTTTCTTTTCCATTTTAGTTCTCCCTATAATTTAAATATGATGGATCTATACTGCATAACTCATCTAAACTATCTATTTCCAAAATATCTCCATCATGCATTTCTTTAATAGATAATTGATATTCATCTGGATAACAAAACAACGCTACATCATCCCAATAGATTTCTGTATTTTTCTTTTCTTCAAATTCTATTTCCAAATGTTTTTTCAAACGTTTCCCATCTTCTTCATTCCAACGAGAAACACTATACAATTGCCAACCATCTGTTCCACCTGTTCGTGAACAAGATGTAACAAGACCCTCTTTGATTTTTAACATCCATTCATTATTGATTTCTTTTTTGTAGATACAGTTATATCCAGAAAAGTCAAAATTCTTTTCAAGAATTTGACTGTTATTAATAATTTGATCCCCATCTAAAATAATGACATTTTTAAGATGTTCTCGAGCTACATAGAGTGATGAAATATTATTACATGTATCAAAATAGGGATTATCAATTAAATGTACATCATTATATTTTTCTTTTAAGTAATTAAACTGTTCCTTAAGGTATCCTACGACAACATAGATTTCTTGAATGCCTTGTTCATGAAGTTTTTCTATAACCCCTTCTATCATTGCTTTTCCATTGACTTTAACTAATGGCTTAGGAACTTTATTAGTAATAGGTTTCATACGTGTTCCTTTTCCTGCGGCCATGATAATTGCTCTTTCTACTTGACTCATTATTTCATATTCTCCATTTCTTCTATAACAATATTATAGTAATCTTTCGCAAAGCGATATTGTGCTAATGAATATTTTCCAAATTCAACACCTAATGTATATTTATATTCACACCAGTTGCTCCATAAAAGACCACACATTGATATATAGCAATAGATTTTAATTCTTGTTTGCTGATCACATTTATTTTCAAAATAAATGTCTATCAAGTTATCAACTTGCTGTCTGTTATACATGGAATAGATACAAAACATTGCGATATCTAGGTGAATATCTTGCATTGCCGCATATTCCCAATCAATAAGTTTTATTTTTTCTTCTTCATTTTCTTTATAGAATAGGAAATTATCACAATTTGCATCTATATGACATAGTCTCCATTCTTTAGGCATCTTTTCAATAATATTCTTTAAAGAGAAGACTTTTTCTTTTGTTTGATCATAATCTTTATATAAGGATTTAGGCCCTCTTAATTTTTCATAAAAATCAATCTTTTCAAAAACATTAAATTCGTGATCAACCTTTAAATCTTGTTGATGAAAATATTTCAATAATTGCATACACTTTCTTAGATCTTCTTGATCATCTTGATTACATACACGTGTATCATTTAAATACTTTGTAATCTTATAACCATTTTGAGGATTCATATAAATAACTTCATCACTGATATTTAAATCTTTTATTACTTGATAAACTTCATATTCTTCTTTTCGATTAATAAGTTGATCTGTTCCTTCCCCAGGAATTCTCATAATATATTTATCTTGATTGATTTCAAATAAAAATGAACGATTAGTCATTCCTTTTTTTAAACTTTTAATATTTTTTATTTGTTCAACATTGATTTTAAAAACATCAGCAATTAAAGATAATGTCTCATTATTTAAGTGTGTTGAATGATCATCTACATTTCTTAATTCTTCATAAGTATTGATTTCATCAACATAATTTGTATCAACGATTTTCCCATAAATAAACATCTTATTTTTTTGATACAAGGCTTCTTCCCAAAATAATGAATCATGTATTCCATCATCTAAATGTTCTAAATGTTCTTTTAAATATGAAGCATCTTGATTATTTATAAATGATAAACCAATCAGTTTTAAACCATCTTTTTTTGTTTTAATAATTTCATTTTTAGTATTACATGTAACATTACTATGTTTACTTATTCTATTTTCAAGCATATACCATGATTGAATTTCATTATCTAAAAACGGATTTTCATAGAAATAAAGATCACCAGGAATAATATAAGTATTATTTATTTTATCTTTTACAATATTTAAACTATGTAAGTTGTTCTTTTCTTGATATTCTCTATTAACAACTAACTTTACATGATATTGATCAATAAGATAATCAAATTCTTCTTTCATAAAACCAACAACTATTGTTATATCATGAATATTGGCTTCTAATAGCTGTCTAATAATACGTTCAATAAGTATTTCTCCATTTATTTCAAGCATGGCTTTAGGAACATTGTTATTAATAGGAATCATTCGAATTCCTTGTCCTGCAGCTAAAATAATAGCAGACTTATCTTTCTTTATTAAATTCATTCCTAAATTTGTGAGTGAATTATCCTCATTAAGATAATTTAATTCTTTAAGTTTTTTTAGTGTTTCATTTACTTTACCTAAAGAACAATTTAATCTTTTAGAAATCATTCTTTGTGAAAGATTATTTTCTTTATAAAGCAGTTTTATAAGTTCAAAGTCTAAATATGTAAAAGTGTTCATTTTTTTCTCCCTATTAATTTATATGAACATTATAGCATATGTTTTCTATAAGTAAAGAAAAAAAGAAGTATTTCTACTTCTTCTATGATAAAAACTTAGGTGTAATATATCCTCTTATAAATTTACCATTTACAGTCATTGTTCTATATTCAACAGCATCATTTTTATTTCCTTCAATAACTTTAAAAGTATTTCCATTCACTTCAGCAACAATACCTACATGATCAGGCCATCCTGTATTATCACCATTTCCATTATCATCCCAATCATACATAATAATATCACCAATTTGAGGAACATAAGCATCATTTTCTTGCCAAATTCCCATTGCTTGAGCTTTTTCAACTGCTTTACCACATGAACATTCAACTGGGATAATGTCAAGTAAATTACATTCTCTCACCATAGTTGAAACAAAAGTCATACACCAAGAATCTGTATATTTTACTTTATAACCTCTAGGTAATGGATCTAGTTTATTATAAGAATCAATAATTTTCTTAAATGATCCATCTTTTTCATTACATCCCAAATATCTTTTAGCTCTTTCTACAAACTCTTTTCTCGTACAATTTGAAATCCATGAATAATCATCTCTAAATGTATATGTTTTACCATCAATAACTACATCATCTTTAACAGCTGCACCATCTTCATTAAAATAATACCATTTCCATCCAATTTGTGCCCAACCAGTAACCATGACACCACTCTTATTTAAATAATACCATTTATTACCTGATTTTAACCATCCTGTTTGCATATCACCAGAAGCATTTAAATAGAACCATTGATTATTAATCAATTGCCAACCCGTTTGCATAATTCCTTGATCATTAAAATAATACCATTTGTTAGTAATCTTATTCCATCCTTTAACAAGAACCGCATTAGAATCAAGATAATAATATTGATTATCTCTATAATACCAACCTAATTGCAAATCTCCATTAGAATTAAAATAGTAATATTGATCATTGATATAATAATCACCTACAACCATTTTTCCACCTTGGTCCAAATAATACCATGATCCATTATGCAACCATCCTGTTTGAATATAGCCACTATTATTTGCATAGTAATATGTTCCATCTGCTTGGATCCATCCTGTTTTCATAGCTCCTGATTGATCAAAGTAACATTGTTCGTCCCCTACAGAAACCAATCCTGTGACCATTTTTCCATCTTGGTCTAAATAATACCATGATCCTTTATGCAACCATCCTGTTTGAATATAGCCACTATTATTTGCATAATAGTATGTTCCATCTGCTTGGATCCATCCTGTTTGCATGGCCCCTGATTGATTAAAGTAATATTGTTGATTTCCTACAGAAGCTAACCCTGTCACCATTTTTCCATCTTGATCTAAATAGTACCAATAATCCGTATGTAACCATCCTGTTTTCTTTTCACCATGATCATAATAATACCATTGATTCTCTTTATTCGTCCAACCAGATTCCATTACAGTCGACCCATCATTTGTATTTAATGTATCTGTATCTTCTTCCGCATTAACATTTATAATCGAAAAACATACAAATAAAATATTAATAAACGCTATTGATAAAGCAATATTTAATAATTTACCTTTTTTCATACAATCCCCCTCTTGTCTTACAATTGACATTATAACAAATACAAAAAAATAAACTAGTTATAATCTATAAAAAATAGAAAACCAGAAGCAGATATGAAGTGAACCGACTTTGTTGGACAAAAAATAATTAACTTAATGATAAGGCTTGATTCCTAATTTGTAAAGGAGTTAAGCCTTTTCCCTTTACTGTAATTCTAAAATTATTATGATAATGAATATAATCTATCATCGCTTGTTTTAAATTATCTAATGATTCAAATGTATTTTCAAATCCATAAAACATTTCATTTTTCATTTTCCCAAAGAAATTTTCCATTGGAGAATTATCTAAACAGTTTCCTTTACGAGACATAGATTGGAAAATTCCTTTTTCTTCTAATATTTTATGATATGAAAAATGTTGGTATTGCCATCCCTGATCAGAATGAAAAATCAAGCCTTCGAGATTGTCAAATTTTTCAAAAGCCATATCCAACATTCTATATATTTGGAATAGATTAGGTGTGTCTGAAATATCAAATCCAACTATCTCACGATTGTATATATCCATAATTGGAGATAAATATAATTTTCCTGCTGCTATCTTGAACTCGGATACATCTGTAGTCCATTTCTGATTTACAGAAGTAGCTTCAAAATTTCTTTTTTCGTTAATTTTTCCTGTGTATTTATTTTTCTTTCTTTCTAGAAGAAGATTCTTACAAACACCATTCATATCCCCTTTATAAGAGTTGTATCTTTGTTTAGGTGTAGGATTAAATGCATATAGGCCCATACGCGACATTAGACGCTTTACTTTGCCATGAGACACTTTATATCCCTTATTCAACAATTCTAGATGAATTCTTCGATACCCATAACGTTCTTTGTGGGTGTAAAAGATATTGATTATTTCCACCATTATTTCATCGTTCTTATCATCTTTGTCAATTTTACTAAGAGTGTAATAATAAACGGATTTGGCAATATGTGGAAGATCCTCATTAGAATTAATAGTATCCAGAATAAAGGCTAAGCTCAGATTTAATTCCTGCCTTAGTTCTGTTATAGCCTTTACTATTTCTTTAGTTCTTTCTTCTTTCGTTCCATAACTAAGGCATCCAATTTTTTTAAGTATTCGTTCTCGACACGTAAGCGAAGGTTCTGAAGTTCCAGTTCCTTGATCTTTTTCTGCATTTCTGACTGTGTCATTTTTTTCTTTTTGTTTGTCATGTTGTCCTCTTTTCTTTTCAACAATATTATACCCGTTTTCAACATAAGATTTAATCCAATTGGCCAATATTCCTCTACTTGATAAGCCAATATCAATAGCTACCGCTGTAATTGATTCTCCATCGATAAACACTCTTCTCAATACTTTTTCTTTAAATTTGGGAGAATAATATCTGTTTCTATCTTTTCTAAGAACATCGAATCCATTTTTATCTATCAATCGTACAAGATATTCAATACCGTGCACATTGATATTATATTCAGTCGAAAGCATGTTTAATGTGTATCCCATTTTTCTTTTATTGTAAATTTCAATTTTTTGTTCGTTTGTAAGTTTAGCCATAATAAAAAGTGAACCTCCTAAGTTGTCCAACTTTTTCAGTTCACTTCATTAACGCCTGTTTTTTTAATGGTAAGAAGATAAGCTGTCTATATATTGAATAATCATGGTTTCCTCATTTTTTATTATAGAGATAGAATAATCATCAAAGGTATTTAATTCTTCTTCAAATGATGAAGAAAATTTTGAATAATGCGGAATAATAAATTTAACTTCTAAAGATTTATCTTCTTTTTCGCTAATAAACAATTCAACATGTTGATAGAAATTATAAATATATTTTAAAAGTTTAGTAATTTTATAGGCAGCCACTGGATGATTAAATACTGGATTTTCTGAAATAGAGATACATGTTTTAATTTCTTTTCCGTCTTGTAATAAAGATTTGATTTCTAGATTTAAGATAAAATCAAAGGTTTCATTATTTGTTGTTATAATAGGTGAAATACTTAGTACAGTCTCTTTTTGAGCTTTTATTTTATGTATAGCTTTTGAATAATTCTTATTAATTAAGTCATATTCAATTGATTGTAAAATATAATTCATACGGTGTTCAATGTTGTCTACATCATATTTAATGGTTTTAATATAGTCTAAATTTTCTTGAATATATTTATTTTCTTGTTCTTTTAATTTTGTTTTTAATAAAAGTTCGTTGGATTCAATAAGTTTATTGAAAACAATATTAAAAATAATAATGAGAACAAGGAAGCCAATAAATACGAGATGGTTAGAAATATTAGGCATGTTATTTAATATATTAACTAAAAAGTAATATGCCATGATAAACATAATAAAAAATTCAAAAGAAATTAAATAATTAATATAAGGGGCGTCCTTCTTTAGAAATGGTAATTTTCTTTTTAAAAGAAATGATAGTGATGTAAAATAAAATATTTTTTCTAATATTATATTGATTTCATATTTAGTTTGACTATTAAATGAATTAAAAAAATGAGTTTCAAATAGTGAATTGCATAGAATAGTCATTGTATAAACAGAAATAAAAAGCATTAGATTACAAAATAAGGCAACAGCAATATCTTGAAATGAAAAATCATCATGGAACAAGTATAAACAAATCCAAATACATAATTGAATAACTAAAGTTTGCTCGATACCAACTAAATAATAGGATGTCATGATTGTACTTATAATCATATTGATAATCATTGTAATTATTATAAATTTCTTTTTATTGTTCTTCATTTTGATAAAAGAACTAATAAAGTATGAAAGCAAGAAATTTTCTAATAAGTTGTTTACAATTTCAAAAATCATTTTATCATCCTCTCTGCTACAGCGCTTTTAAATGCAATACCTATTTTTAATATTTGGTTATTATCTAAAAGGATTGCGTTTTTTTTATATTGTTTAATATGTTTGATATTAACACTATTTTTTCTGCTTATTTGTATAAAATCATCTGACTTTATTTCACTCATAATTTCTTTCAATGGTTTGTAGAGATGATATACTTTAGCTCTTGTTACAAGTGATGTTAAATGATTGTCAACTTCTAGATATAAGATATCATCAGTTAATATTTTGATATATTCAAAATCATATTTAAAAGAAAAATATGATTTTTGATTGAAATGTTCTTTTAAAAGCGTTAATGCTGTTTCAAACTCTTCATCCAAATTACCTTTTCGGATAAAATAAAAAGGTTGTACTTTTAAAGCAGAAAAAACAAGATTATTTTTAGATGTCACAAAAATAATCAAAGCGTTTTTATCATTTTCTTTTATTTTTCCTGCAATAGAAATACCATTATCATCAATTAAATCAATATCTAAAAAATAGATATCATATTGAAATGGAAAAAGATTAATATTGGTATATTGATCAATGATTACTTGATCGAATATTTTTTTCATACTTGAATTTATTTTTTTATTAAACATTTCTAAAAAAGAAATGTCATCGTCTATTATTACTATTTTCATAAAAACCTCTTTAATTTTCTATATAACTTATAAGTTAATTATACATTATATAAGTAACATTTTATTAAAAATAATAATTTTACGCTATTAAATGGATAATTTACGCTAAATAAAAGGAAGAAATTAATAATATCATACAAAATATAAATAGGATAAACATCAATTTATAGGGGTTGTTATTATGAGTTTATTTGATGTGATTATAAATATTGTAGAAAGTTCTATCATATGCTATTTCATTTATAAATATTTTGATTTTAATCAGATAGAAAAGTTGTGGTTGTTTATTTTAACAGTTTTTACTACGCTTACTATTGGAAGTATTTTCATCAATGAAAGTGGTTTTTTAATAGTTGTTATGAGTATAGTGATAATTGCTTTTCTTAAGGCTTTTGGACAAAAGATTAATATAGAGAGTATTATTATTTGTTTTTTATCTTTAATTATTGA
>ENA-OPSK01001265-OPSK01001265.1-human-gut-metagenome-genome-assembly--contig:-NODE-1265-length-19632-cov-3.859478_pt1 | contig 19632 bp, 15 predicted proteins | sample MGYA00241807_ERZ501905 | MGnify/ENA primary metagenome ERZ501905 (study PRJEB25962, sample SAMEA2042111) | human gut metagenome | biome: human gut; feature: human-associated habitat; material: faeces...
ATCTGTATGACGATGCGGCGCTGGAGCGTTATCGTAAGACACATACCGGTAATTTTACACTGCAGCGATACAAAGGTCTGGGAGAAATGGATGCAGAGCAGCTCTGGGAAACCACATTGAATCCGGAAACACGTATGATGAAGAAAGTAGAAATCGAAGATGGTCGTATGGCATCTGACATTACAGAAATGCTGATGGGTACCGATGTACCGCCACGAAAAGCTTTTATCTATGAACATGCAAATGATGCCGAACTGGACATCTGATATGCTGTTTTAAAGATACATTTGATAATTGGACATATAACATCGCGTTTTGAAACTGCTTTTAGTAAACAGAAAATAAACTGCACATAAGAACGTGACAGTTGGTAGAAAAATAGAGTAGAAAGAATACAGATCAGACAAAGAAGCATCGGTCTGGTCTGTATCAGGATTCTCAGGTGAATTCTAAATGATAATTGTAGGAGAAAAATATGGCTGAAAATACAGAGCAGATCATCCGAACCGAATATTCGGAGATCATGCAGAAATCATATATCGATTATGCAATGAGTGTTATCATTGCCCGTGCCCTGCCGGATGTCAGGGATGGATTAAAGCCGGTACAGCGTAGAACGCTTTACGATATGCATGAGTTGGGCATCCGTTATGACCGCCCATATCGTAAGTGTGCGCGTATCGTCGGTGATACCATGGGTAAATATCATCCGCACGGTGACCAGTCGGTGTATGACGCCCTGGTGCGCATGGCTCAGACCTTTTCGCTTCGCTATCCGCTCCTTGTGGCGGAAGGTAATTTCGGTTCCCGCGACGGCGACTCGGCAGCGGCGATGCGTTATACGGAAACCCGTCTCACGCCCATTTCGCAGCTCTTGCTCGAAGAAGTGGATCTGGGGTCTGTGGATTTTCAGCCCAATTACGACGGCAATTTTCAGGAACCGGTGGAGCTGCCTGCCAAGCTGCCGTTTGTGCTGCTGAACGGTTCGTCGGGCATTGCTGTTGGTATGGCGACCGAGATCCCTCCGCACAATCTGGGCGAGGTCATCGATACGGTGATGGCGTATATCGATCAGCCGGAGATGGAGACGGAAGCGCTTCTGAGCGTCTTAAAGGGACCGGATTTCCCGACCGGCGGCATCATTGCGAATAAGAGTGAACTTCCGGCGATCTATGAGACAGGAACGGGGCGCATCAAGCTGCGTGCCCGGATGGAGGTGGAGCTTGGAAAACGCCGTTCTGACCGGGACAAGCTGGTGATCACGGAGATTCCGTACACGATGATCGGCGCTGGCATCAATAAATGTCTGTCGGATATCGCAGATCTGGTTGAGTCCAAGAAACTTGCCGATGTGGTGGATATTTCCAACCAATCGAATAAAGAAGGAATCCGGATTGTTCTGGAACTCAAGAAAGACGCGGATATTGAGAAAATCCAGAATATTTTGTATAAAAAGACAAAACTGGAGGATACGTTCGGTGTCAATATGCTGGCGATCGCGAATGGACGTCCGGAGACGCTGAATTTAAAGGGAATCTTAAAGAATTATCTGGATTTCCAGTATGAAAATAATACCCGCAAGTATCAGGTGCTTCTGGAAAAGGAGCAGGAGAAGAAGGAGATCAAGGAAGGTCTGATCACAGCCTGCGACTGCATCGATCTGATTATCGCGATCCTGCGCGGTTCGAAGAACCTGAAGGATGCAAAAGCCTGCCTGATGGAGGGCGATATATCCAAAATCCAGTTTCGCACACCGGGCTTTGAGGAAGATGCCAAGAAGCTTCATTTTACAGAAAAACAGGCATCTGCGATTCTGGAAATGCGTCTTTACAAGCTGATCGGTCTGGAGATCTTAGCACTCCAGAAAGAGTACAAAGAGACACTCCGAAAGATCAAAGAATATCAGAAGATTCTCGGCAGCCGTGAGGCGATGGACGAGGTGATTAAAGAAGATCTGCAGTCAATCAAGGAAGAGTTTGCGGTGGAACGCCGGACGAAGATCGAGGATGGACGCGAGGCAGTATATGACGAAACGGCGGAGAGCGCCAGACCGGGTGTGTTCGTGCTGGACAAGTTTGGATACTGTAAGATTCTGGAACCGTCGATCTACGAGCGGAACCGGGAGACAGTGGACACGGAGAATGTGTATGTACTGCCGTGCCATACGACGGATAAGATCGGATTATTTACGGATCTGGGTGCATTCCATCAGGTGAAGGTGACCGAGATTCCCTTTGGAAAGCTGCGCGATAAGGGGGTGCCGATCGATAACCTGAGTAAATTTGATGCCACCAAAGAACGTCCGGTCTGTGTGGTGAATGCGGCGCAGTTAAAGGGACAGAAGCTATTATTTGCAACGAAGGATGCGATGATCAAGATCGTGCCGGGCGGGGAATTTGAGACAAATAACCGAACAGTGGCGGCGACCAAGCTGCAGGAGAATGATATGCTTCTCTCGGTACAGCCGGCGGACGGCATGAAAGAGGCGGTCATCCAGACGACCAGCGGTATCTTCCTGCGATTCCCGATCGAGGAGATATCGGAGATGAAGAAGAATGCGAAAGGTGTGCGCGGCATCAAGCTGGGGCGTACCGAGTCGCTGGAGACAATCCATCTGCTGGACGGCACTGAGGACGATCCGATCGTTATGTATAAAGAAAAACCGGTTCATTTGAGCCGTTTGAAAATAGGGCACCGCGATGGCAAGGGAAACCGGGCGAGAAGCTAGAATCAAACAGAAAGATTCCGAGAGTACATTTACGAAAAAAGGAGGTATTTCATATGGCTGAACTTCAGAACACACCGACCCCTCATATCGGGGCAAAGCAGGGCGAGATTGCGGAGACGATTCTGCTTCCGGGCGATCCGCTGCGGGCAAAGTATATCGCAGAACATTTTCTGACGGATGCAAAACAGTTCAATACAACGAGAAATATGTACGGTTATACCGGCTATTATCAGGGCAAACGCGTGTCTGTCATGGGAACCGGCATGGGCTGTCCGTCGATGGGAATTTATTCGTATGAGCTGATTCATTTTTATGGATGCAGGAATCTGATCCGGATCGGAACTGCCGGTGCGCTGCGTCCGGAGGTAAAGGTGCGCGAGCTTATTTTTGCGATGGGCTCCTGTACGACATCCAACTATGTAAAACAGTTCCGCCTGCCGGGGGATTATTCCTGCGTGTGCAGCTATGAGCTGCTGGAAAAGGCAGTTGAGTCCGCAAAAAAGAGAAATTTAAAGTATCATGTCGGTAATATTTTGTGTTCCGATATGTTTTACAACCCGCCGCTTGAGCCGGCCGGGACTACCTGGGCGCAGATGGGCGTTCTGGCAGTGGAGATGGAGTCGGCGGCACTTTACAGCAACGCTGCCTATGCGGGCGCAAATGCGATCTGTATCCTGACCGTATCGGATTCGGCAGTGACCGGAGAGGCGACGACGGCAGAAGAACGCGAGAAAACGTTTACCAATATGATGGAAGTGGCGCTGGATCTGGTGTAAGATAAGCTGGTAAAAGTAGAATTTGAAGTAACTGTTCAGTAGGTCTGCGCATTTACTGCGCTGACCGTACGAAAACAAGGACCAGCAGGCAAAAATCCCATTGCCGTAGGCAATTTTTAATGGATTTTTGCGCGTGACTGTGAAGGTGCTGAACAGTTACAATTTGAAGAGAAAACAGGAGAGAAAAATGATAGGAATTGCTCCAAAGGAGTGGAAAACAGATCTTCCGGAGTTTTGTGAAAAAACGAGGGATTTTTATGCGGGAAAAATGGACAAGGGTTCATATAAGGGCTTTTCAGGACGTTACGGCAGTTATGCACAGAAAGGCGGCGCGGCGAGCATGCTGCGTCTGCGTATGACGGCAGGATGTGTGTCGAAGGAGAAGGTTGCATTTATCGCAAAGGCAATCCGTGCATATCAGGTAAATATGGTACATTTTACGACTTGTGAGAGCGTGCAGTTTCACAATCTGGATGAGAAATCAGTCTGTGAATTGATGGAGCAGGCACTCGATGCCGGGATCGTGACGATGGGCGGCGGCGGGGATTTTCCGCGAAATGTGATGTGTTCTCCGCTTTCCGGCGTGGAAGAGGGCGAATATTTCGACGTTATGCCGTGGGCGAAGGCGGCGGGAGAATATCTGATGACCTTTATCAATGCGGAAAAGATGCCGCGCAAGCTCAAGGTCTGTTTCTCTAATTCACCGGCGAATGTGACGCACGCGACCTACCGCGATCTGGGATTTGCGGCTTGTCCGGACGGAACGTTTGATGTGTACAGTGCAGGCGGCCTGGGAAACAATCCGCAGTTTGGCGTTAAAGTTGCCGAGGGCGTTGCGCCGGAGAAGATTCTTTATTACATTAAGGCGATGTGGCTGACATTCCGGGCATATGGCAATTACGAAAACCGCGGAAAAGCGCGTACCCGGTATATGCAGGAAGCGCTCGGCGGAGCGGAAAATTACCGGAAGGCGTATCAGGAGAAACTTCAGGAGGTACTGGCATCCGGGGAGCAGCTGGATCTTTCCCGCGAGGAAGTGATGGCAGCGGCAGGAATAAAAGAAAAGCAGAGCAAAACAGGCGATGGAAGCAGCGCGTCGGGAGAACGTGTGCTGGAGCAGAAACAGCCGGGACTTTATACGGTTATCTGGCATCCGATTGGCGGACAGCCGCGCCCGGAGACGCTGGCAGCCCTGGGAGAACTGATGCAGACGATTGACGGCACAGAGCTTCGCTTGGCACCGGATGAAACTGCGTACATCATTAATTTGACCGGAGCAGAAGCAGAGAAGATTCTGGAGGCGACGAAGGAGACGGCTCAGACAAAGTTTGAGACATCGGTAAGCTGTATCGGTGCGTCGATTTGTCAGGTTGGTGCACGCGATTCGCAGGCTTTGTTACAGGCGTGTGTAAAGGCGGTCGGGGAGGCACAGATCCCGGACGGCGCACTTCCGCAGATTCATATTTCTGGATGTCCGTCTTCCTGCGGTACCCACCAGACCGGACCGATGGGATTCCGCGGCGGCGTGCGGATGGCAGATGGCAAGGCACAGCCGGCATTTGTATTTTATCTGGGCGGAAATGAGGTACAGGGAAAAGAGACGATGGGACGCGAGCTTGGTACGATGATTGAGAGTGAGATTCCGTCGTTTTTAGTGAAACTAGGAAAAGAGATTGCGGCAAGGGGGCTTGATTTTGAGAGCTACCGGACGCAGTACCCGGATGGGATTGAGAAGGCTGCAGCGGAATACTTGGCTTAGAAGAACCTATTTTGAGTTAGAACATCGTTAAATCCGTGACAGACGTTATAAATTTGTCAAATGTCCGCGAGTGACATACAAATGTATTTTTCTTGCGGAAAAATGTTGATTTTTTGTTTGTTTTGTTATAGGATAGACAAGAATTACAGCGGCAGAGTGAAAACGTGTTGCAGAGCAGGAGCTTCCTATCCAAACTCCATCCTGCCATGAGAAGCTGAAAAAGCCGCTGTCAGAAGAGGAGAAAAACGATGAACATGGAAAAGAAATTACGTGTAGGCATTCTGGGAGCAACTGGTATGGTAGGTCAGCGTTTCATCACGCTTCTGGCAAATCATCCGTGGTATGAGATTACTGCGCTGGCAGCAAGCCCGCGTTCTGCAGGAAAAACATATGAGGAGGCAGTCGGCGGACGCTGGAAAATGCAGACCCCGATGCCGGAGTGTGTGAAGAAGATGGCCGTTATGAACGTAAACGAGATCGAGAAGGTAGCATCCGAAGTTGATTTCGTGTTCAGCGCCGTAGATATGACAAAAGAAGAGATCCGTGCGATTGAAGATGCGTATGCAAAGACAGAAACACCGGTTGTTTCCAACAACAGCGCACACCGCTGGACACCGGATGTTCCGATGGTAGTGCCGGAGATCAATCCGGAGCACTTTAAGGTGATTGAGTTCCAGAAAAAACGTCTGGGAACCAAGAGAGGCTTCGTAGCAGTAAAACCGAACTGTTCCATCCAGAGCTATGCACCGGTTCTGACTGCATGGAAGGAATTTGAGCCATATGAGGTAGTAGCTACGACGTATCAGGCAATCTCCGGAGCTGGCAAGACGTTCAAAGACTGGCCGGAGATGGAAGGCAACATCATCCCGTACATCGGCGGTGAGGAGGAGAAGAGCGAGCAGGAGCCGCTTCGTCTCTGGGGAGAGATCAAGGACGGCGAGATCGTGAAGGCATCCGAGCCAGTGATCACCTGCCAGTGCATCCGTGTACCGGTTCTGGACGGACATACAGCAGCCGTATTTGTAAAGTTCAGAAAGAAACCAACCAAAGAGCAGCTGATCGAGAAGCTGGTTAATTTCAAAGGACTTCCGCAGGAACTGGAGCTTCCGAGCGCACCGAAGCAGTTCATTCAGTATCTGGAAGAGGATAATCGTCCGCAGGTACAGCTGGATGTCAACTATGAGAAGGGCATGGGCGTATCTGTTGGCCGTCTGAGAGAAGACAAAGTTTACGATTGGAAGTTTGTAGGTCTCTCCCACAACACACTGCGCGGCGCAGCCGGCGGTGCGGTACTGTGTGCAGAGCTTCTGACCGCACAGGGATATATCCAGGCGAAATAAAGAAATCTGTTCAGAGAATCCGTGAAATAGAAAATTAAAACTGATAAAAGTAAGAACTGCCGCCCAGTGGCGGAGAGGCTGTTTAAAAAACGATGGCTGACTCTGTCCGGAACGGCAGTTTTTTTTTGTGTCATAGGAAACTTCGTCCTATGACACAAAAAATGCTCCGCGTGACTGTGAAGGTACTGAACAGCTACGAAATTTTTATAATCAGATTTGGAAAAATGGGTGTGCATGAAGGGAAAAGTATTGTATACTTAATAAATCAGCTATTTATAAGTTAGATAGATTTATTCTGACAAAAGTAAGCATAAAAAATGCGAAAAATATTTTTCGGATTCTAAAAATGAAAGGGGATTTGGCATGGTTGAGAAGACAAGCTTTGGAACAATGGAAGATGGCAGAGAGGTCAGCCGTTATACATTGACGAATCAGAATGGAGTTTCTGCATCCTTTTTAGATCTGGGTGCAATCTGGTCCACGATGCTGGTGCCGGATCGGAACGGAGAGATGGCGGATGTCCTGCTGGGACATGAAACAGTAGCAGACTGCCTGGTAAGCGATGGGCATCTGGGCGAGGCTGTTGGACGAAATGCAAACCGGATTGGCGGCGCGGTGTTTACGTTAAATGATAAAAAATACGAATTGACGGCGAATGATGGTCCGAACAACCTGCACAGCGGCATGGATTTTTACCGGAACCGTATCTGGGCGGCAGAATATGAGACGGGCGTTAATCAGGTTTCGTTTACACTGGAAAGCCCGGACGGCGATCAGGGATATCCGGGAAATGCCTCGATCCGTGTGACCTACACGCTGACAGATGAAAATGAAGTAAAGATTCATTACGAGGGGACCTGCGATCAGGATACCATTTTTAATATGACAAACCATGCGTATTTCAATCTGGCAGGCCATGAGAGTGGTCCGGCGCTTTCACAGATGGTTTACATTGACAGTGATGCGATCACGGCGGTAGACAAGGTGCTGATCCCGACCGGTGAGATCCGCAAGGTAATGGGGACTCCGATGGATTTCTCAGATTTCAAGCCGATCGGACGTGATATTGAAGCGGATTACGATCAGTTAAAACTGGGCGGCGGCTACGATCATAACTGGATTCTCAACCATGAGTCAGGCGTATTCAGTCTGGCGGCGGCTGCGATCGACGAGGAGAGCGGGCGCAAGATGGAGGTATACACCGATCTGCCGGGAGTTCAGTTCTACACGGGCAATTTCCTGGACGGACAGGTTCCGGGTAAGGGCGGTGTGAAGTATGCGAGACGCCAGGGATACTGCTTTGAGACGCAGTATTACCCGAACGCAGTCAACATGCCGAGATTTGCATCCCCGATCGTGAAAAAGGGCGAGAAATACGATACAACGACCAGTTATAAATTTATGACGGTTTAAATTTGTATTTGATTTGTGATCATTTTGACATAGGATAGAGATTGACATGAGTGAGACAAACAACAAGGGAGTAAAAGTGCTGGCATCTGCCAGCCTTTTATTTGTAACAATTATCTGGGGCAGCGCGTTCGTTGTGATGAAAAATTCGATGGACGCGATCACACCTACATACCTTTTGGCGTACCGGTTTACGATCGCGGCGCTTGGGATGGCGGCTCTTTTCTGGAAACAGATCCGGGGAATGTCGATGCAGGAGTTTAAATGCGGCGCACTGGCGGGATTGTTTCTATTTATCAGTTATTATTTTCAGACGTATGGGCTGAAATACACGACCGCGAGTAAAAATGCGTTTATTACGACGTTGTATGTGGTGATCGTACCATTTCTGGCATGGGCGGTTAATCATGTGCGCCCGAAAGCAAATAACCTGATCGCAGCGGGATTTGCTGTTGTGGGATTGGCGCTTTTATCGCTGAAAGGCGATCTGTCGGTCAATTTTGGTGATTTCCTGACGCTGGTGTGCGGCATCTGCTTTGCGGTTCATATGATTTTTTTGGATCGCTTCACGGCATACTGCACTCCGATCCGCCTGACGGTCATGCAGATGGGAACAGCGGCGGCGTGTTCGTGGGTGCTGGGGCTTCTCACGGAAGGCGCGTTCCATCCGGAAGTATTTACACTGCCGGGAGTAGCAGTTTCGATGCTGTATCTGGGACTCGCATCCAGTATGCTCTGTTTTCTGCTTCAGACAGTGGGGCAGAAATATCTGAGCGCCAGCACATCCTCGATTCTACTGTCGTTTGAATCGGTGTTTGGACTCCTGTTCTCTGTCTGGCTGCTGCATGAGAAGCTGACGGTGCGGATGCTAATTGGCTGTGCGCTGATGTTTGCGGCGGCGATTCTGGCGGAGTGGACGCCGAAGCGGAAAAGTAATTAGAGGAAATTAGGTAACTGTTCAGCAGGTCTGCGCATTTACTGCGCTGACCGTACGAAAACATGGGCCAGCAGGCAAAAATCCCATTGCCGTAGGCAATTTTTAATGGATTTTTGCGCGTGACTGTGAAGGTACTGAACAGTTACGAAATTAGTAAGATAGGAGCAGAACAACGTGGCAAAATCGTTATTTATAGCCGAGAAACCGAGCGTGGCGCGTGAGTTCGCAAATGCACTCAAGGTAAATGGACGATCGGTGGATGGCTATATTGAGTCGGAAAATGCGGTTGTGACCTGGTGTGTTGGACATCTGGTCACGATGAGCTATCCGGAAGTATATGATATGAAATATAAGCGCTGGAGTCTGGAGACACTTCCATTTCTCCCGAAAGAATGGAAATATCAGGTTATCGACAGCGTGAAGAAACAGTTTGGAATCGTGAGCGGTCTCTTAAACCGGGCGGATGTAGATACAATCTACGTCTGTACCGACTCGGGACGGGAGGGAGAATATATCTACCGCCTCGTCGCGCAGATGGCTGGCGTGCAGGGCAAGAGACAGAAGCGCGTCTGGATCGATTCACAGACGGAGGAAGAGATTCTGCGCGGCATCCGCGAAGCGAAGGATCTGTCCGAATACGATCATCTGGCGGATTCGGCATATCTGCGGGCAAAAGAAGATTATCTGATGGGAATTAACTTTTCCCGCGCACTGACGTTGAAATATGGACCATCTGTTTCTAACTATATGCGAAGTTCTGACCGGACCGTGATCTCAGTCGGACGCGTCATGACCTGTGTCCTCGGTATGGTAGTCCGCCGGGAGAGGGAGATCCGGGAATTTGTCAAAACGCCATTTTACCGCGTGATTGGTACATTCGGACCGGCAGGCATCTCGATTGACGGCGAATGGCGGGCGGTGGAAGGAAGCCGGTACTATGGAACGCCTTGTCTGTATAAGGAAAATGGTTTTAAGGAGCGAAAGGACGCGGAGGCGCTGATTGCATGGCTGTGGGAACGCGAGAATGGAAGCGAAAATTCGGGAGTCATGCAGTCAGAGGTCAGCGACGCAGGAAAAGCGAACGCGGGTTTAATGAGCGTATATAATACTTCGCAGGGAACCATTTTAAAAGTGGAAAAGAAAAAGGAAACCAAAAATCCACCTCTTCTCTATAACCTGGCGGAGCTCCAGAATGATTGTTCTAAAATGTTTAAAATCAGCCCGGATCAGACCCTGAAAGTGGTGCAGGAGCTGTATGAGCGAAAACTGGTTACCTATCCGCGAACGGACGCGCGTGTGCTTTCAACGGCGGTGGCGAAGGAGATCAGTAAAAATATCGGCGGTCTGACGCATTATGAGCCGCTGGCGGCATTTGCATCGGAGGCGATGCAGGCGGGGCTGTGGAAAAACATAGCAAAAACGCGCTATGTCAATGATAAGCAGATTACCGATCACTACGCAATCATACCGACCGGACAGGGACTCGGTGCGCTGCGAAGTCTCCCAGAGTTGAACCGTAAGATTTACCAGGTGATTGTGCGCCGTTTCTTAAGCATCTTTTATCCGGCGGCGATTTACCAGAAATATGCGGTTGAGATTGAGGTAAAAGGTGAACATTTCTTTGCCGGTTTCAAAGTATTGAAAGAAGTGGGATATCTCAAAGTGGCAGAAATTCCGAAAAAGAAAAAGGACACTGCCGGGGAAGGTGTCGGCAGAACGAACCGTCTTGAAACAGGTATAGATGGAAATGATGCGGAAAATCCGGCAGGAGAAGCAGATGGAACGGACAGCAGCCAGCCAAAGGTAATTGACGCGTCCCACCCAGAGTTTATCCAGATGCTGGAACAGCTCAAAAAGGGGATGAAAGTGTCACTGGATGATTTGCAGATTAAAGAGGGCGAGACGTCTCCGCCGAAGCGTTATTCCTCCGGTTCGATGATTCTGGCGATGGAAAATGCCGGTCAGCTTATCGAGGACGAAGAGCTGCGCGCTCAGATCAAGGGCAGCGGCATCGGAACGAGTGCAACCCGCGCGGAGATCCTGAAAAAGTTGTTCAACATCAAATATATGGCGCTCAATGAAAAAACGCAGGTTATCACGCCGACCTACCTGGGCGAGCTGATTTACGAGGTTGTACACACATCCATGAAGCAGCTTCTCAACCCGGAATTGACGGCAAGCTGGGAAAAAGGTCTGACCTATGTGGCAGAGGGCAGCATCACGCCGGATGAATATATGCAGAAATTAGAGCGCTTCGTTATCGGACGCACTTACAATGCGGTTCATATGGGAAATGCGTATGGGCTGCGGCCGGCGTTTGATGCGGTTGCTGTGTTCTACCAGAATGCAGAGAAAGAGAAGAAGAGTTCGAGAAGTGCGAAGAGCGCGGGAAATATGAAAGCTGCAAGAGCGACAAAAGCTGGAACCAAATAGCTTATTTATAATAATAGAATCAATTGAATTTTAGGAAAGGCAATGATCATGAAAAAAGAAGAAATGAAAATCACAGAATTATATGATTTAACCCATACGCTGGCTTCGGATTATCTGAAACAGTTTACATACCCGTGGGAGGCACTGGCAGGTCTTAGTGATTTTATCATCGAACTGGGAAACAGCCTGGATCCGGCAGAATATGAGAAACGCGGTGAAAACATCTGGGTTCATAAGACAGCGAAGGTATTCGACAGCGCCTATCTGCACGGACCGGTCATCGTCGGCAAAGACGCCGAGGTGCGCCACTGTGCATTCGTCCGTGGCAGCGCCCTGATCGGAGAAAGTGCGGTAGTCGGAAACTCCACTGAGCTTAAAAACGTCATCCTGTTCGACAAAGTACAGGTACCGCACTACAACTACGTCGGAGACTCCATCTTAGGCTACAAATCCCACATGGGCGCCGGTTCCATCACCTCCAACGTAAAATCCGATAAACTTCTGGTAGAAATCCACGCCGAAGACGGCAAGGTAGAAACCGGACGCAAAAAAATCGGCGCCATGCTCGGTGATAACGTAGAAGTAGGCTGCGGCTCTATCCTAAATCCAGGTAGCATCATCGGACGCGGCACCAATATCTATCCGCTTTCCAGCGTGCGCGGCGGGGTGGATGCAAACTCCATTTATAAGAAGCAGGGAGAAGTCGCTAAAAAAGAAGATCGCTGACAAATCTCTGTATTAAACGGTTTCTATACTAAATGAAACACATCCACCAGCAAAATCTCTGCCAGTCCATAATAAGTCACAACCGCTACCAGATCATTCACCGTCGTGATAAGCGGACCAGACGCAACTGCCGGGTCAACCTTCAGCTTGTGAAACAGCATCGGCACCAGTACGCCGACCAGGCTGGAGATTACCATTGCGGTCAGAAGAGAGATGCCGACACAGCCGGAAAGTGCAAACGAGAAGAAAAGACTCTTCTGCTTCATAATATGGATGAAAATGCCGATTACGACGAACGAAGCCGAGCCGAGCAGCAGTCCATTTAAAAATCCGATTCGCATTTCCTTGAATACAAATCCCAGCTTCTGCATCGCGGAGATATCCTCATCCATCAGGACACGGATGGTGACAGCCAGCGACTGGGTGCCGACATTGCCTGCCATGTCGAGGATCATCGACTGGAAGCAGATAAGAAGGGCGATACGGTCAACGATCGGCTCGAAAATACCGACCACCGAGGAAACACCCATGCCGAGGAAGAGCAGCAGCACCAGCCACGGGAGGCGCTTTTTCAAACTCTGTAACAGTGGTTCGTGCAGATCTTCTTCTGAAGTAAGACCTGCCAGCTTTGCGTAGTCATCACCCATCTCGTCATCGATCGCCTCGGCGATATCCTCGTAAGTGATGGCGCCGATGATCTTATGGTTCCGATCGAGTACAGGGATAGAATCCTCGCTGTAATCGATCAGCTCTTCCATACAGTCCGAAGATTTTTCATCCGCGTACACATACGGATAGGAGGTACTGATAATGTCCTCCAGCTTCATGTACTCACGGGCAGTGATTAAATCCTTCAGCTCGATCGCACCGAAATAGCGCCCATTTTCGTCTTCGACGTAGATGGTGTCGATGTTGTCGTTGTCCTCCGCCTGGGAGATCAGATGGCGCATTGCCTGCTTGATCGTACAGTTATTGGGAATGACGATGTAGTTGGTCGTCATCCGGCTACCGATCTGTTCCTCATCGTAGGAAAAGATCAGGTGGATATCATCCTTAGATTCCTGATCCATGCGCGCGATCAGGGCTTCTTTTTCCTCCGGATCTAAATTTTCGAGGATATCGACCGCCTCATCGGCATCCATCTCTGCCAGAACGGCTGCCGCCCGGTCAAGTCCCAGCTCATGCAGATAAGGCGCCGGTTCATCGAGATAGGTGAAAATCTCTGCCGTCATTTCCAGAGAGAGAATATTGTAGAGGCGTTTCCGGGTCGCAGTGTCCAGTGTTTCCAGAACCTCGGCAATATCGTTTGCATGGTAATTGTCGAGGTCATCCCGGATCACGCTTGCCGGTTTTCCGCTGCGGATGATCGCGCGGATATTTTCTTCAAAATTAGCATTATGCTCTGCGGTTGCGGCGATCGGAGCCGTTTCCGGGGAGCTTGTTTTCTTTTCGTCCATTTCTGGAGTCTGATTCATATTTGGTTCCCTCGCTTTCTGTCGTTCTATTTAATGCCGTTTGGGACGTACAGGGCGAGCAGTGCGGGGATAAAAAAATCCACCGCCAGTCGGGAACAGGATGAAATGCCGCAGATGGCAGTTTCAAACCCGCGCCAGGGCGATGGACAAATATATATGAAAACCAATCGTGCCGGGAAACGTTCAGCACTGAATCACCAGCCTGTTAAAGCAGGCGGAAATGTGCTGCCAGACAGCCCGATTCACACTCAAAAAGACCCTGCGGCAGACCAACAGTCTGGTACGCATGGTTGGAATTCATAGTTTGATTTTGCCCATCGCGACGACTTCGCCCGTTGCTGTCACAACTGTCCATGTGGTTCTCCTTTCTGAATTTTTAAAAATTGCAGTTTTATTAAAGCACGGAATTTCGTGAAAGTCAAGCCGGATTTTCCAGCACTCGGATGCCTTTTAAGATAAAGTCCTCTGTCAAGATTGCCATCTGTTCTGTGGATTCCTTCATGCCGCTTTCGATCCAGTACTGAACGGTACCGACACAGCCGGAAACGATAAAGGCGGAAAATGCCGCGAGCGTATCCGGATCGCTGGAACATTTGAGATCCAGCCAGCCTTTTAAACATTTATCGCTGACAATGCGTTTCAGGCGGTTGACAAAATTCAGATCACCGTTTTCTCCTATTAAGATAGAAACAATCTCTGCATTTTCCTGTACAAGAGGAAATAGTTCTGAGAGTGCGAGGGAAGGGCGCGCTACCAGTTCGGGAACGGGATGGTGCGTCAGGACAGACTCAACCTCCTCGATCAGTTCATTTTTGATCTGATCCATCAGGTCAAAGACATCTTTATAATGAAGATAAAAGGTGCCGCGGTTGATGTCAGCCATCTCGGCGAGTTCGCGCACCGTGATATCCTGAATTTTTTTTTCTTTGAGGAGGCGGGTTAAGCATTCTTTTAACTGGCGTCTCGTCTTTCGTACACGCCGGTCGAGTATTTCTTCTTTCATAGTGACTTCCTTTCTGAACGTTTCCAGACGGGGAAACGCCGTATGACTGTGTATCGGAGGCTGTGGATGAAGGGAGTGTTAAAAATAAGTAAAAATGGGCACACCAGATACAAAAAACAAACATAATGTGATGAAATGTTGATTAAAATACAACTGACGTAAAAATGATTATTGTATTCATTCGAACAACTTAGTATAATGCATTATAGTTCAAAAATGAACAAATGTCAATTAAACAGACATGAGTTGTATATGCTCTATTTTAGATGTAACTGTTCACTGCGAAGAAGTCTTTTGTATGGAACGTTTCACAGACGGCAGGAGTGGCTGACAATCGTGAAAGGAACGGCTATGAGAACCTGCAGCATATGCGAAAGCAAAAGGAAATAGATACGAAGGTGGAATCTGGTATGAAAAATTTTGTCATTACAATCGGAAGAGAGTTTGGAAGCGGCGGCCATAATCTGGGGAAGTCTCTGGCAAAGGAACTGGGAATTCCCTGTTATGACCGCCATCTGATAGAGGAAGCAGCGGTGTGCGGCGGATTTAAGATGGAGGAACTGGAAGAGGCGGACGAGATGAAGGCGAACCGTTTTCTTTTTAAGGTTCCGGCCAAGTGCAATCCGTTTACCGGTTATGGAAAGCCGATGAATGATACCTTGTTTGTCGTGCAGTCCCAGTTGATCCGGGAGTATGCGAAGAAAGGTCCATGCATCATCGTGGGACGCTGCGCTGACAAGATCCTGGAGGAGACAGAAGGGCTTATTTCTCTATTTATATATGCCCCGATGGAGGCGCGCGTGAAGGAGATTATGCGGCGTTACGAGACAGATGAAAAAGAAGCTGAATACCTGATCAAACAAGCGGATAAAATACGGAAAAATTATTATAATTTTTATGCAAAAAAGACATGGGCGGATAAAGCAAGTTATGATATGCTGATTGACAGCAGCCGGATATCGGAAAAGGAGCTGGCGGCGATGCTTCGGGCACTTTTAACGGCACGGGGGGTGGAACTGGAAACAGATGGATCCGATCAATAAGCATAAAGAAGAGTGAGGACAGCGTATGAAGGACAGAAATTTGTGGATGAAGAAGGAAGAAAAGCGGACGGCGCCGGGGTTAAAAAGGGCGCTGAAAGCGGTTCTGGGACATAAGATAGTACGGCTGGCAGGAATCGCAGGAGTAAGTCTCCTTTTCTCAGCGTCTGCCGCCCAGACAGTGCTTGCGGATGATGCGGGTGTCTGGCAGCCGGTGGAGAATGGTTATTATCTGGTGGGAATGGATGGTTCTTACCTGACGGGCTGGCAGCAGATGGGCGGAAAATGGTACCTGCTCGGAGCAGACGGTTTGATGAAAACGGGCTGGGAGCAGGAAAATGGAACCTGGTATTATCTGCAAGGGGACGGCGCGATGGCGACCGGCTGGCAGAATATCGACGGAAAATACTATTTCCTGAAAGACAGCGGCGCGATGGAGGGAACGACCTTCACAAAGGATGAGACGCAGTATACGATCAACGCGGACGGCAGCCTGGCGAACGCCAAAAAGAAGAAAAACACGGGCGGCGGCGCGTACACGCTGGCATTTCTGGATGCAGATACCCAGGCGATGGCGGACAGCTTAAATGAGCTGAAGGCGGACGCGTTTGACGGGGATGAGGAAGAAGATTACTATGACGATGACAAAAAAGATTACGATAAAGATGCCAGCTTTATTTTAAATGGAAAATTACAGCAGATCGCCGAACACCGCCTGGCGATGGCACGCAGTAAGGGCTATGGAAGCAGCCGGATCCCGGATGAAGGCACACTTGATGATTACCTCAAATCCATCGGGGAAAGCACTGCGAGACGTCATACGGAGATTTACCTCATCAACTGTGACGATGTGACGCAGGCAGAAGAAAAGCTTCTGCGTAATCACGACAGCGACGAGAAAAAGCGCGTGGACCGGGTGATTTATTATAAGGAAATGGGTGTTGCACATCAGCAGGTCGGCGATAAGCATTATTATATGATTATTTTGATGCGGTAAGGATCGCAATCATTGTATGACAGGAGCAAGCAGGCATGAAACTGAAATTTTTACATAAACGCAAAGAAGAAAAACAGACGGAAAAAGAAGCCTTCTCCCTGCCGAAATTCATCATTGAGCGGAGCAGGGCGATCGAGATTGTCTTTCTGGTTCTGGTGCTGATATCAGCGCTCATGGCGCCGTTTGTCGAGATCAACTATGATCTGACGGAATACCTGCCGTCGACCGTCCAGTCCAAACAGGGATTGGACCTGATGGAAGAGAAATTCGGCTACCCCGGCACGGGGCGTATCATGATTGACGATGTTTCGCTTTATGAGGCGAAAGCCTACAAGGATAAAATAGAGGCGTTGGACGGAGTCGATCAGGTCATGTGGCTCGATACATCGACCAGCGTATACGCGGCGGACGCATTTATCAACTTTAATAGTGTTGATGAGTATTACAAGGATAATACGGCGGTTATGGATATTGTTTTTGTAAACGGCGACACGGATAAGAGGACGTCCCAGACGATCGATGAGATCAAGGACATTCTCGGAGACAAGGGACATTACGTCGGCATGGCGGTTCAGAATAAATCGCTGCAGGAAAATGTTTCGAGCGAGATGAAGCTGATTATGACGCTGGCGGTCGTGGTTATTTTCCTGATTCTGACCGTGACGACGAACTCCTGGTTTGAACCGGTGCTGTATCTGACGGTCATGGGCGTGGCGATCGTCCTGAACAAAGGAACGAACCTGTTTATCGGGCGGATATCCTTTTTGACGAACAGTGTGTCGGCGGTCCTGCAGCTCGCCTGCTCGATGGATTATTCGATTTTCTTAAGCCACGCGTTTGCGAGGGAAAAGGCAAAGGGACTGGATCAGATGACCGCGTTAAGCAACGCGATCAATGAGGCATTAAACTCCATTTTCGCCAGCAGCCTGACGACGATCGTCGGATTTATCGTTCTGTGTTTTATGAAGTTTAATATCGGATTTGATATGGGACTCGTGCTGGCAAAAGGTATTGTCCTGAGTCTTCTGACAGTTGTGTTTTTCATGCCGGCGATGATTCTGCGTATGACACCGATGATTGAGAAAACTTCGCACCGTTCGTTCCTGCCGTCGTTTGATAAGCTCAGCCACGGCATTTATAATTGCCGCCGCATCGTGCTGATTCTGATTGCGGTGCTGGTGATCCCGGCGTACACGGCGCAGAGCATGAACGATTTTCTCTACGGAAATGATGCGGTCGGCGCCAGCGAGGGAACGACGGTATATGAGGATGATGAGCTGATCACAGCAAAATTCGGACGAAGCAATATGATGATGGCGATCGTGCCGGATACTTCTTCTATCAAGGAAAAACAGTTCACGGATGAGCTGGAAGACCTGCCGTACATGAAGAGTGTAACGTCCTTGTCTGGGCAGCTCCCGGAAGGCGTACCGGAAGATTTCCTTCCGTACAGCATCACAAGCCAGTTACATAAAAAAGATTATGCGAGAATCCTTATTTACGTTAAGAGTAAGGGCGAGAGCAAGCTGGCGTACCAGTGCTCGGATGAGATCCAGGCGATCATGAAGAAATATTATCCGGAAAATTCGTATCTGGTCGGCACAACACCGTCCACACAGGACATTCAGACGACGATCACGAAGGATTACAGCCGTGTCAATGTGATGTCGCTGATCGGCGTATTTGTGGTTGTCATGTGGAGTTTTAAATCACTGATTATTCCGCTCCTTATCATGATTCCGATTGAGGTCGCGATTTTCGTCAATATGGCGGTACCGTACATCGTCGGAGACACGATGATTTTCATTGGTTACATTATCGTAAGCTGTATCCAGCTGGGCGCGACCGTCGATTATGCGATTCTGACGACGAACAATTATCTGGAATGCCGCAAGACGATGGATAAGAAGGAAGCGGCGATCGGGACGCTGAATCTTAGTATTCCGGCGATTCTGACATCCGGTTCGATCCTGACCTGTGCCGGATATATTGTATACAAGGTATCGAGTGTCGCGGCGATCGGCGATCTGGGACATTTGATTGGACGGGGGGCTCTGATTAGTATGCTTTTTGTCTGCTCCCTGATGCCGGCATTTCTGGTATTGTTTGATCATATCCTGATGCAGAACGAATTTGAGAGGATTCATCTGTTTTTCAAAAAACGGCGCGAACGCCGCCATGCCCGTATGAAACGGGCGGCAAGACGCGTGGCTGGTGCCGTGTGGAAAGGGAAAAAGCCGCTGGTGGATTCAGTTACGTCGAAAAGAAAACAATTCGAAGCTGAAACGAAAGCGCTGAAAGATACAGAAATGACAGAGACGGGCGGTCCTCAAGAGAAAACAGATTCCGATGTGGAGGCGCGGGAGAAACACAGAAGAAAGCTCCGGCTACTCGGAAAAGTGAGAGAACGAAGAAAAGACCGGAAACGGAAGATGACAGAAAAAAGGGAGGCTGGAAGCCATGAAGAAGATCATTAGAAGAGGAGCGGCGGCGACGCTGGCAGCGGTTACGCTGGTAACGAGTGCGGCAGTTCCTGTCCGGGCGGCTGCACCAAGAGTTCAGGTAGATGAAACGATGTATGTCAATCTGGACTATTATGGAACGGCAACGCAGATCAATGTGGTCAAAGGCTGTACCACGAATGGATTGACCGAATATACCGATTATGGTACCTATGCCAAGGTGGTCAACATGACGGACGACACGGCGCCGGAAATTGGCGATGGAACCGTCACATGGAAACTGCCGGAGAAGAATTCGCGTTTTTATTATCAGTGTACGATGCCGAAAAACAGCGTCGATCTGCCGTGGACGTTTGACGTTTCCTATAAACTTAATGGAGTGGAAGCGGATGCATCCAAACTGGCGGGGGCGTCTGGTCTGGTTGAGGTCAATGTAAAGGCGACCCCGAATGAGAAGGCGAAGGCATATTATAAAAATAATATGGTGTTGACCGTGCTTGTGCCGGTGGATATGGAGAAATGCTATAGTGTCGATGCGCCGGGTGC